>Ga0210396_10000117_pt1 | contig 137385 bp, 118 predicted proteins | sample IncBWH17OmetaG_FD_155466 | JGI IMG/M metagenome (GOLD analysis project Ga0210396, IMG submission 155466) | Forest soil microbial communities from Barre Woods Harvard Forest LTER site, Petersham, Massachusetts, United States - Inc-BW-H-17-O ...
CGTTCGCGGCTCTGCCCCAGGGCAAGCCCTGGTTCGTCGCTCCACTTGCATGTGTTAAGCACGCCGCCAGCGTTCGTCCTGAGCCAGGATCAAACTCTCCGTGAAGAACTTCACGAAAAGCTGTCATGGAGTTACATGATCGCTGCCTTGCGGCGCCGATCGGTGTCCCGGGACCCATACACGCGGCCCCCGGACCATGACGGGGTACTACTTTCCTACTTGACTCAATTTGTCCACCCCCGGGACCGATCGAAGATCGGTAGCGCAGATCGCGCCGACCCGGTGGTAGGTCGAACCTGGACGCACACCACGATCGAGGTCGATCGTTGGTGCGCATGCTGTTGAGTTTTCAAAGACCGTCGAGCCTCGTCCGAAAGGGCTTCTCTTCAGAGGACACCGCTTCGACCCTGGCACCCTTGGGCGCCAACTGCGGGCCGACCGGGAAGTATAGCGCGCGGACACCGGCCAGGGCATGCACGTCGCATCCCCACTCGGCCGTCCTATCCGAGCAACTGAGCGCAGCATAGTAGCGGATGCCGACGACGGCAAAGGACACCAGCGGCGAGAGCCCACAACCGGGAGCCTTTGGCGCGGCAAGCGGCGCGAGCTGGCACCCGCACGATCGGCGCCAGCCGCTTACCCAACGCGCAGGCGCCGAAAGCGGCGCTTGCCGACGCGCAGGACCTCCCCGTCGGCGCGGTCGGCGGGCACGTCGTAGGTCCCCGGCGCGAGCGCGTCCTCGCCGAGCTGCACGGCGCCCTGGTCGATCAGGCGGCGCGCCTCGCCGCGGGAGAGGCCGAAGAGGTCGGCGATCGCGCCCGGCAGGTGCACGCTGCGCTCCGCCCCCTCGCCGCCGGCGCTCACGTGGCCGTCCTCGATCTCGGCGGGCTCGCGGCGCTCGACGAACAGCCGGTCGAACTCCTGCTCGGCCGCGACGGCGTCCGCGGCCGAGCACAGCCACGCGACGAGGCTGCGGGCGAGCTCGCGCTTGGCGTCGCGCGGGGCCAGTTCGGCGGGCGGCGCGGTCGGCGGCTCGCGGTCGAGCAGCAGGCGGAAATACTCGCCCATCGCGGCGTCGGGGATGCTCATCGCCTTGCCGTAGACCTCGCGCGGGGAGTCGGTGATCCCGATGTGGTTGCCGAGCGACTTGGACATCTTGCGCGCGCCGTCGGTGCCGACGAGGATCGGCATCGTCAGGATCGCCTGCTCGGGCTGGCCGTAGGCGCGCTGGACGTCGCGGCCGAGCAGCAGGTTGAACTTCTGGTCGGTGCCCCCCAGCTCGACGTCGGCGCGCACCGCGACCGAGTCGTAGCCCTGCAGCACCGGGTACATCAGCTCCAGCAGCGAGATCGGCTGGCGCGCGCCGAAGCGTTGGGAGAAGTCCTCGCGCTCGAGCAGCTGCGCGACGGTCGTCGTGCGCACGAGGCGCAGCAGGTCGGCCATCGGCATGTCGAGCCACTCGCCGTTGCGCCGCACCTCCAGCCGCGCGGGGTCGGGATCGAGGATCCGCAGCGCCTGCTCCTGGAAGGTCGCGGCGTTCGCTTCGATCTCCTCCGCGGAGAGCAGCGGACGCAACGTCGAGCGACCCGTGGGGTCCCCCACACGCGCGGTGTAGTCACCGACGATCAGCACCACGCGATGACCGGCGTCCTGGAACTGGCGCAGCTTGCGCAGCACGACCGCGTGGCCGAGGTGGATGTCGGGCGCGGTCGGGTCGATCCCGAGCTTCACGCGCAGCGCGCGGCCCTCCGCGCGAGCGGCGCGCAGCTTCGCCGCGAGCGCCCCGGCGGGGAGGCTGTCGACGGCGCCCCGCTCCAGCGCGGCGGCCTCGTCGTCGAGCGCCCCCGGGGGGAGACTCTGGACGGCGCCCCGCTCCAACGCGGCGGCCTCGACGACGCTCCCGCGGGCCGCCTCGCCAGTCTCGCGTGCGGCCTCCTGCGCGGCCTCGTCGGGGGTGCTTGGCATGCGGCGGCCAATGCTAGACTCTCGCCCCCGGTGGAGCTCGCCACACTGCCCTCCGGCAGCCGGTCGCGCCTGAAGAAGCTGCGCTTCTTCCTCATCTTCCTCGCGCTCCTGTTGCTCGGCCTCGTCTCGTTCGCGTTCGGCATGTTCATGGCCGTCGCGTCCGACCTGCCCGGGCTCGAAGACCAGCAGCAGTACAACGACGCGCGCAACTCGGTGCTGCTCGACGACCGCGGCCGCGAAATCGGGGTGCTGAGCCGCCAGAACCAGATCCTGGTGACGCCGGAGCAAATCCCGCCGATCGTCAAGGAGGCGGTGATCTCGATCGAGGACAAGCGCTTCATGACCAACAGCGGCGTCGACCTGCGCTCGATCGCGCGCGCGTTCGTCGACGACGTGCTGCACCAGGGCGCGGTTCAGGGCGCCTCGACGATCGAGCAGCAGTTCGTCAAGAACGCGCTGCAAGAGCAGGCGCACCGCACGGTCTTCGAGAAGCTGCGCGAGGCGGCGCTCGCGTTCCACCTCGCGCACGAGTGGCCGAAGGAAAAGATCATCACGGAGTACCTGAACACGATCTACTTCGGCAACGGTGCGTACGGGATCGAGGCCGCGGCGCGCACATACTTCGGCCAGGACGTCAACCACCTCGGCTGCGGGACCCCCAGACATCAGCTGTGCGTCGAAGAGCTCAAGCCCTGGGAGGCCGCGCTGCTCGCCGGGATCATCCAGTCGCCGACCTACTACAACCCCGTCACCGATCCGACCGCGGCACGGACGCGCCGCGACGTCGTGCTCCGGCAGATGTACCAGCAGGGCTACATCCCGCGCGCGATCTACGAGGAAAGCCTGGCGCAAGCGCTGCCCGCGGCGAAGGACATCGCGGCGCCCAACCAGCCGCTGATCGAAGGCGTCGACACGGGCTACTTCGACGCGTGGGTCGGCCAGCAGGTGATCGATCGCTACCACGCGGGCCTCTCCTACGACGGCGGGCTGCGGATCAAGACGACGCTCGACCTCGAACTGCAGCGCGCGGCCGAACAGGCGATCGACGGCTACCTGCCGGGCCCCGAAGGCCCGGGCGCGGCGCTCGTGGCGATCGAAAACTCGACCGGCAAGGTGCGCGCGATGGTCGGCGGGCGCGAATACAACCAGAGCCCGTTCAACCTCGCGACCGAGGGCGAGCGCCAGCCGGGCTCGTCGTTCAAGGCGTTCGACCTCGCGGCGGCATTGGAGAGCGGGATCTCGCCGGACTCGGTGTGGCCATCGAAGGAAAAGGTGTTCGTCGTGCCGAGCCGCAACGGCCCGGAAAAGTTCGTGGTGCACAACGACGAAGGCGCGTACACGGGCGAGAGCTCGCTGATCAACGCGACGGCGTACTCGGACAACTCGGTGTATGCAGAAGTCGGACTGAAGGTCGGCACGCGGCGAATCGCGGCGCTCGCGCGACGGATGGGGATCACGACCCCGATCTCGACGAACCCCGCGATGACGATCGGCGGCTTGAAGATCGGGGTGACGCCACTCGACATGGCGCACGCCTACGAGACGATCGCGCACGGGGGACAGCGCGTCGGCGGCTCACTCGGCGAAGCGGGGCTGCCGGTGGGGATCGAAGAAGTCAGCGCGTCGCACCGCACGCTCCCCGACGGCCACCACCGCGAAGTCGACCGCACCCTGCTGCACCGCGTGCTGGCGCCGGAAGTCGCGAGCACCGAGACCGAAGTGCTCGAGACGGTGCTCGAGTACGGCACCGCGCGCGCGGCGGCGCTCGGCCAGTTCGCGGCGGGCAAGACCGGAACAACGTCCAACTACGGCGACGCGTGGTTCGTCGGCTGGGACGATAAGTACACGGTCGCGGTGTGGGTCGGCTATCCCAACAGCCTCGTCCCGATGACGACCGACTTCAACGGCGGTCCGGTGCTGGGCGGGACCTTCCCGGCGCTGATCTGGCACAACTTCATGGTCGCCGCGATGCGCATCGAAAAGCAGCGCGCCGCAGAAGAAGACGCCAAGCGCGAAGCCACGCGCAGCGCGAAGGGCGGCGCCGCGACGAGTACAAGCGAAGCGGGCGAAGCGAGCGCTGGCGCCGCGACCGGTGCCGCGGCGCCGGCACATGAAACGACGGCGCCCGCAGCGCCGAGCAAGGCGGCGCCTGCGCCCGCGACGCGCGAACCGAGCGAAAAGCCGGCGACCGGCGGCGGCAGGGAAGGCGCCACGCCGCCGGCCGCGCAGAGCCCGCCGGCCAATGCCACGCCTACGCCCGCGGCGCCCGCGCCGAGCGCGCCCCCCGCCGCGACCCCGACTCCCGCGACGCCGCAAGCCGAAGCACCGAAGGTCAGTGGCGGCACGGGCGCTCCGAGCGGCGGCACCGCACCCGCCGGCTAGCGCCGACCGACGCTCGCGGGCGGCCGTGGGCGGGAGACGTGCGGGTCGCCGGCGACGCTGAAGCGCCACGGCAACTCGACGGCCTTCGTGATGCCGATGCGAGTACTGGTGAGGATCGAGGGGCTGCGCCCCGCTCCCGCGCGCGGATAGACGCGCACCGGCCCGCGCGCGAGATCGCTGCCGTTGTGGTGCAGCTCGACGCCGAGCGCCTGCGTGAGCTTGCCCGGCCCCGAGCAGAGCTCCTCCTCGCGCTCCAGCCCGCGGCGCGCGCGCATCAACTCGAGGCCCTGCAGCGGCGCGAGCGCGCGGATCAGCACCGCGGCCCCCACCCCGGGAGGCTCGCAGACGGCGTTCAGCAGTGCGTGGATGCCGTAGGAGCGGTAGACGTACGCGCGCCCGGGCGGCCCGAACAGGGGGGCAGTCCGTTGGGTCAACCCTACGTACGCGTGACACGCGGGCTCGCTGTCGTGATAGGCCTCGGTCTCGACGATCACGCCGGCCGCGCCCTCGTGCGCGACGACGCAGCCGATCAGCGCCCGCGCGACCTCCGCGACGGGCCGCTCGTAGAAGTCAGCTCCCAGCGGCGTCATCGAGCGTGCTCGGCGCCGGCTCCCGCGCGTCGATATCGAGCGCGCCGCGCGCCAGCTCCAGTTGCTCGCGCACGCGCACGAGCGCGGTCCCGCCCTCGGAGAGCTTGGACTCCAGCCACGACTCCTGGCGCAGCGTCTCGTAGTACTCATGCGACTGCACCCCGAGGATCGCGCTGTGCGCGGCAAGCTCGGCCGGCGTGAGCTGCGAGAGCTTGCGCCCATCCTCGAGCGCCGCGCGCACGAGGCCGGCGACCACGCCGTGCGCCTCGCGGAAGGGCAGCCCGTTGCGCACGAGCATGTCCGCGACGTCGGTCGCGCCGAGCAGCTCGTCGGCGGCCGCCGCGCGCATCCGCTCGCGCGCGAAGCGCGCCCCCGCAAGCATTCCGTGCGCCGCGCGCAGGCTCAGCTGCAGCGTGTCGACGGCGTCGAACAGGTTCTCCTTGTCCTCCTGCATGTCCTTGCTGTAAGTCAGCGGCAGCGCGTGCAGCGCGCCATGCAACGCGCTCAGACGCGCGAGCACTCGCGGGGCCTTCGCGCGCAGCAGCTCCGCCGCGTCCGGGTTCTTCTTCTGCGGCATGATCGACGAGCCCGCGCTCCACGCGTCCGGCAGTTCGCAGAAGCCGAACTCCTCGCTGCACCACAGCACCAGCTCCGCGCCGAGGCGCGAGAGGTGCGTCGCGCACAGCGCCGCCGCGCTCAGGTAGTCGAGCACGAAGTCGCGGTTGGAGACCGCGTCGATGGAGTTCGGCACGATCTCCGCGAAGCCGAGCTCCGCCGCGACCATGCCGCGGTCGGTATCGAAGCTCACCCCCGCGAGCGCCCCGGCGCCCAGCGGCAGGCGGTCGGCCTGGCGCTCGGCGAACGCGAAGCGCTCGCGGTCGCGCTGGAGCATCCAGAAGTACGCGAGCAGGTGGTGCGAGAGGTACACCGGCTGGGCGCGCTGCAGGTGCGTGTAGCCCGGCAGCGGCCAGTCCAGGTGCTCCTCCGCGCGCGCGAGCAGCGTCGCCATCAGCTCGGTGATCGCCGCGCGCGTCTCGCGCGCGCTCGTGCGCGTGTACATCGCGACGTCGGTCGCGACCTGGTCGTTGCGCGAGCGCGCCGTATGCAGCCGCCCCCCGGCCGGCCCCACGAGCTCGCGCAAGCGCCGCTCGACCGCCATATGAATGTCTTCGTCGCCCCCGTCGAACGCGAAGCGCCCCTCCGCGAACTCCGCCGCGACCGCGTCCAGGCCCGCGAGCAGCGCGTCGCGATCGTCCTCGCCGAGGATGCCGCGCGCCGCGAGCATGCGCGCGTGCGCGCGCGACTGCGCGAGATCCTCGCGCCACAGCCGCCGGTCGAAGCTCAGCGACGCGTTCATGCGCTCGAAATCGGGGTGTTGGGACTCGCGAAAGCGGGACATCGGACCGCACGCAGCGTACACCGCCGCCCCGCCGCGACACTCGCGCGGATGCACTGAACCGCGACCCCCGCGCCCCGGCGCGACACTTGCGCGGATGCACTGAACCGCGACCCCCGCGCCCCGCCGGAACGCCTCCGCGGATGCTGGAAACAGTCCCTGTTCAGCCAATGACAATGCGGGATAATTAGTACGTGCCGCACGTAGCCGAACGTCCGCGGGAGACGTCGCACGGTGCGCTGCCTCGCGGTCCCCATTCGCTCTCGCGCGCGGAGGTCGCCGCGAACCAGCGCCGCCGCATGATCGACGCGACGATCGACGTCGTCGGCGAGAAGGGCTACGCCGAGCTCACGGTCTCCGACGTGATCAAGCGCGCCGGGGTCTCGCGCCGCGCGTTCTACGAGCATTTCTCCAACCGCGAGGAGTGCTTCCTCGCGACCTACGACTCGATCATGGCCGACAGCTCGCGCGCCGTCGCGGACGCGTTCGGCGACGCGAGCGGCGTGCCCGACAACGCGCAGAGCGCTATCGCGGAGATCTTCCGCCGCGCGCTGCGACGGCCGGACGCGATGCGCGTGCTGATGGTCGAGATCGGCGCCGCCGGGCCCGAGGGACTCTCGCGCCGCGAGCAGCTCGGGGTCGCCTACGAAGGCGTCCTGCGCGAGCGCCTCGGGCTGCCACCCGGACCGGGACCGATCCCGAACCCCGTGCTGCGCGGCGTGATCGGCGGCATCGGCGCGGTCCTCTACGGCCACGTCCAGAGCGGCCGGCGCAAACAGCTCATGCAGCTCGTCCCGCAGCTCGTGAGCTGGGCGACCTCCTACTGGCCGGCGCCGCCCGAGCTGCTGGGCCTCACCGACCCCGAGGCGACGACGCTCCCGCGCGAGCGCAGCGGGGGGCGCGCCCCCGGCACGCTCTCGCTCGGCGCCGCCGCGAGTCGCCGCCGGCGACTCGTCGGCGGCGAAAGCGGCGTCTCGCCGAGCTACGTCGCGCACAGCCAGCGCGAGCGCATCCTCGACGCCGTCGCGAACCTGACCGCAGCCAACGGCTACGCGGCGCTGACCGTCGAAGGGATCGCCGCGGAGGCCGCGATCTCGCTGCAGGCCTTCTACGAGCATTTCCCCGGCAAGGAGGACGCGTTTCTGCTCGCCTACGAGGTCGGCCACGGCAAAGGCCTCGCGCTCGTCGAGCACGCGTTCGACTCGCAGGCCGACTGGCGCTACGGCGTGCGCGCGGGCATCACGGCGCTGTTCGACTATCTCGCGAGCGAGCCCTCCTTCGCGCACATGGCGCTCGTCGACGTGCTCGCCGCCAGCGAACGCACAACCGAGCGCGCCGCGAAGGGCGTCACCTCCTACGCGCAGATGCTCGCGCCCGGCTTCGACGCCGCACCCAACCGCCAGCGCGCGCCCGCAGTGACGATCGAGGCGATCGCGGGCGGGCTCTTCGAGCTGTGCCTGCACCACGCGCTGCAGCGGCGGATGCACGAGCTGCCGCTGATGGTGCCGCGGGCGACCTACTTTGCGTTGGCGCCGTTCATTGGGGCGGATGCCGCGGGTGAGATCGCGACTTCCGGCGGTGGCTAGACCGCTTCGCCTTCGGGCAGCCGGTGACGGCCACACTGGTGGTCTGTTTGATCAGCGCGCCGTCCTGGGCGACAAGTTCGGTGGGCATGGCGAGGTGCCCCTTCTTGCAGAGGTTGCCGAGTGCGGCCAGCGCGGCGTCGGGCCCCTGGGGCAGCTTTAGTTCGAACGAGCTGAAGGGCACGTCGGGGGCCTGCTTGAACGTCGAGCTGGTGATGCCCTTCTTGGAGATGAACGTTTCGCCGTGCAGGTCGACCGTGACGCCATCGCCTTGCAGAACGATGACCAGTTCGGGGAACTTGAGGCTGCCGTTGGAGACGAAGTAAGCCGGACCGGCGAGCGCAACGGGCAGCACCGGCGTGTGCACGATCGCGCTGCCCACCCGCGACGCGGCCGGGCAGCCGGCCGGGTTCGCCGCGAAGACCGCTGCGACGCAGGCCTTGCGTAGCGTGCTCAACTGCGAAGGCAGTTTCTTCGGTAGTTCCACCCTGACCTTCGCAAGGTTCGCCTCGGAGCCCTGGGGAGTCTGCGGATAGGTCACCTTCACGTCGAGACTCGCGCCCTTCAGCCTGCTGGTCTTGCCCGCTGTCGAGGCTGCGAACTTCGGCTTGAACTTCAGCACTCCGCAGTTGGTCACCTGGAACGGCGCCGACATCGCGGCGGTGGCGCCTTCGGCGCTAATGGCGTTCGCCGTGATGCTCAGCGGATTGCAATCGGTCGGGTTGAAGACAAAGCCTGGGCGATCGATCGTGACATTGACGTGCTTTATCTGCAGGGGAATGCCGTCTAGATACTGAGGGATTTTATGCGGGCCTTCGCCGTCCGTCGTGACCGTCAGCGCCGCCGTGAGCGGGTTGACTTCGATCTTCGCTCGCACAACAACCGTCCCGAGGTTGTAGGGGCCTGCGACCGCCGGGTTGACGATCGAGAGGCCATACGGCGCGCCCCTGTAGGGGCCCGTCAAGAAGACTTTGCCGCCCTTCACCGTGAAAGGATAGCTGCCGACTCCGACCGAGACGATCGTTTCGCCGATTTCGCTTTCCGGACCGCACGTGCCGGCGTTTGCTTCGGCTTCCCCACACTGCTTGACCTTGGGCAGCAGCCCCGCCAGCCCCGGGGGCATCTTCAGCGAGACCGACTGCAGGCTCTGATTCCCGTCTTCGCGGCTGAGCGTCGTGGTAAAGGACGAGAAGCCGCCGGCCTGGTTGTTGGTGCTGCCCGCCGCCAGCGTCGGGGCGAACGGCAGGCTTGCACCCGGACAGGGGCCGCCGTTCGGACCGGCCGTGATCGGGAACGACGAGGTCGTGTGCACGGGGCTGTTGCCGTCCCACGGCGTGAACGTCGCCTGCGTGGTGTACGTGCCACAGTGCGCCGGAGTCGTCAGCGGTGCGCGTTCGCCGCCGAAGAAGTGGATCTCCAGATCTTCGAACGGTAGGTCGGGCGTGTTGTGGAACGTCGTGACGATCTGCCCCGTTTCGCTTAGGCGCACTTCGCCGGCGAGCTTGAGCAGCGTGCCGGAGACGGGCTCTTCGACGAACATGTACATGGCGACGAGGCTGCCGAACGGGTTGGCGTCCTGCGCTGCGAGATATACCGAGCCTTCGAGTTCGTGTTCCAACAGTGGCGTCTTAATCCTCACGGTCCCGATCTTCGATTCATTTGGGCAGAAGTTGACACCCGGCTGGACAGGCGAAGGCATTTCCGGCGTGAATGTGACGGTCTTGTCGCCCGGTTCGAATTCGGAGTTGAATTCCGTGAGCCCGGTGAACCCGGCCAGCCCCTCCGAGCACGCCTGCAGGCCGTTGGCGTCCGCCGGGTTGATCGCGACCCCTTCGGGAAGCGTCACCGTCGTGTCCCGCAGCGCCGACTCCGCCAGGCCTTCGGGGTTCAGCGCGGCCATCTGCGAGACGTGCACGCCGACGGTCAGGCCCGTCGGGCTGCTCGCATTGGCGAGGTCGGGAGCGACCGTGAGCGTCGGCGGGAACTGGAGCTGCGCGCAGCCCGTGAGCGCCACCGGTTCGCCGGCGGCGTCGTGCGTGACGGTGCTGGCTTCGACGAAATGCCCCGATTCCTGGTAGGAGTCGACCGAGATCGTCGACTTCAGCGGCCCATTGCAGGCGGTCGGCAGCGTGAGGAGGGGCGCCCGCGGATCTTCGTGGGGCACACCGAAGACCGTCAGCCTCGTGAGGATCGTCGGAACGAGCGCAGGTTGACCGAGCACCGTCGACTGCACGGGGTAGTTGCCGCCGGCGCGCACACCCGAATCGATGTACGCATTGGTCAGGATGAAGCCGCCGCCGATCTGCATCGCTACGCCCCGAGGCGGGACCATGTTATAGACCGGCTCCTTGAGCTCTCCTACGCCAGCGCCCGGTTCGTCTCCGAATTCCGCTTCCAATTCACCGACCTCCGAGTCGATCGGACATTCATTTTCCTTGAAATTGCTCTTGTGCGCGTCGAGCTCGGCAAGCGTGCACTTCTGCGTGGTGGCGTTCGGATCGCCAACCAACCCCGGAGGGAGATCGACGATCACGTCCTTGGCGTTGCCATCGGGCTGAATTACGTAGGGCGAGTCGGCAATCGCTTCGCGACGTAGGAACCTAGTGTTGTAGGCGACGTTGGCGACCAGCTCGTAGGGATGCGAGCCGGCCTGTGTGTCCGGACTGCCATCTTTGTTCAGGAACGAGACTTCGAAGGTCTTGACGCCGAAGCCGGCGCCGGCGGTCGCGAACAGCCCCGCGCTGGGGCTCGAGCCGGCGGTGTTGGGAGCGACCAGCCGGAAGTGGTAGAGAAGGCCCGACTGCAGGCCGCTCACATCCGCGGACACCGTCACGGGGCCGGTGCCTGAGCCGATCTCGGCCGGCGTCTGTTCACAGGGAACGCTCTGGCCGTAGTCAGTGCCGGTACCGTATTCGAACTCACAGGAGTCGATATCTGTGCCACGCGGGTCGACGAGCCCGCTCAAGCTCGCGGTCGTCTGCGTCACGTGGCCGGCCGGGTTGACAGCGATCGCCGGTGTCGTCGTCGAGAAGACATACACCTTGCCGTCGGCCGGGTGCGAGACATAGATCTGCCCACTGGCGCCGTCGACCGTGATCCCGCCCTGATCTGCGAGCCCCACAAGCTGCAGCGACCCGAAGTTCGACAGCAGCCTGCCGACGGGCACCGCATCTTCACCTTCCCGTGGCCCGTTCATTTCCCCTGGATCCCACTCGCTGACCGCCGACCCTTCGTCGACATACAGATGCCCCGTCGCCGGATCGACCGCAGCGGCGAGATCGCTTGTGCCGCTGTCGACAACACCGAGCCAGGCGTCGTTGGCGCCCAGCTTCTCCATGCAGCCGCAGGAATCCAACAAGTAATCGTCTCCTTCCGGGCCGACCGCGAAGCCGGCTTCAGGATTACCTGGTAGCCCTTTTTCAGAGGCACGTTCCAGGTGCGCGATCACACCGTTAACGACGGCGTCGTCAAAGACGTCGACGACGGCGTCGTCGACGCCTATCGAAACGCCGGCGCGCTCGACCCGCACCTCGCCACTCGCCTCGACCCCAATCCCCAACGGTTCGCTGCCAAACGGGCCTAGTTGCCCGAGATATTCGCCTTTTTCGTTAAACTTGTCGACCACGTCGTGACCCGCGTCTAGCACGTAGAGATCACCTGCGGAGGGGTCCGACGGCTCGGTCGAGTTGTCGACTGCGATCGCAGCTGGATCGCCGCGCGCCGCCGCGGGAAATGAGAACGCTCCCGCGGACGTGGCAGCCCCTGTCAGCGCGTTGGAGCCCAGCGCGGCGAAGTCGACCGGGCTGCCGCTTGCATTGAACCTGTAGACCGTATTCGTGCCGATGTCCGCGACGTAGACATCGCCCGTCGCTTCGTCCACTGCGATGCCATTCGGATTGGAGAACGAGCCGAAGCCGGACAGGAAGGGATGGCTTTCAGCCAGCGCCGTCGAGGCGCCTGCTCCCGACGTCGCGATCGCCGCGACCAAGCACATAAGCGCCACTCCGAACCTCCTGAAGTCCATGATCACCTACCCGCCTTCCTGTTGTCGCGGCGAGGGGAGCGCCTGGCGCTCCTGCTTCGCTTCGCTCGCTTCACGCATCTGCCCTCCCGCTTCACGAAGCGCTTCCCACACTTCGCCTGCTTTGACTTGGACTTAGCCTTCCGCGCGACGACCGTCGGCGGCGCGATGTTGCCCACACCCGAGAACGTCTGGCTCGCCGGAGCGCCGTAGAGCGCGGGCTGCTGGCCCGCCGCCGCGTGGCACGTTTCGACCTCAGCGCACGGTGGCGCAAGCGACGGTTCCGGCAAGCCGCCGTCCACCCGCGCGTCGTAGATGCTCCGCGCTTCTTCGTCGGTGGCCTGCGGGACGAGTGGCTGGCGCGTTACGAAGAACACGTCTTCACCGCTTTCGCTCGCGTCTACGAAGAAGGAGCCCGTGCCGCCCGTGCCGGTCGAGATCAGCTGCAGTTCGCCGATGTCGTACTCGTAGACATCGGCCTGGCCGTTGGTGTCGCGCGGCAGAAGCGCTTCGCGCGTGTCAAAGAACACCTGGCCGCCGTCGGTAACGTAATGCGGAGCGCCTTCGCTCACTTCTGACATCGGTTCCGCGCCGTAGACCGCAGCTTCGCCGCTTGGGTTGCACGATGCGCAGACCAGCTCGTTGCTCGCGCCATCGTAAAGAAACGTCTCGCGATGTTCTCCATTGTCATAGCCGGTCAGGCTCTTGGTGGACTGGAATACCAGATATCGCCCGCTGGGTGATACTCGCGCAGAGCCGTGCAGGACATATTCTTCGCTTTCTGCGAGCGTCAGGGTAGCGATGAGCCTGGTCGTTCCGTCGTGCCAGACGTAGAGGTTCGACTGACCTTCCACACCGCCGACGGGCAGCGCGCCATTCGCCAGGAAGTAGACAGAGGAGCCGTCTTCGCCGATGTCTAGCACCGCCTGGACTGCGACATGATCGTCCGGTGTGAGATCCACCAGATGACCAGTTTCAAGGTCATATAGATAGAGGTTTTCGCCGCTACCCGACACCGTGTCGCCCGTCAGGCCAGCCGCGGCTTCATCGGTGAAGAACACGTGCGAGCCGTCGGAGCTGGCATCCGCAAACTCTCCGCCGCCGCCTGGGCCCGCGCCGCCTTCCCGCGGCTGATCGACCTGCACGGTTCGCGCGCCGTTCAAACGCACATACAGCTTGCCAGCGGCGGTGAACAGCACATGCGAGCCGTCGGCCGACACAGCATGCGCTGGCTGCTTTTCGCCCGCCAACGATCCGGCTACAGCAACTTCATTCGGGAGCACCGTCACCAGATGCAAGGCACCTTCGTACCATTCATAGAGGTTTTCGACACCGGCAAGGGCGTTGGCCGTCAGTCGCGCCGGCTCGCTGAAGATGACGTGCCTGAGATCGGACGAAGCGCCACGGAACTGCGCATCCGCGGGCGCGACACCCGGCGGTGTGACGTTGATGAGCCGAAAGGCGCCGGTAATGTTGTCGCGCAGCAGCAGGTTATCATAACCGATCGGTTCGCCCGGCACCACTTCCACACCTTCGGCGTCGCATCCGTCGATGCCATTTTCGCCCGTCGACGCATTTCCTCGCCGGCCGACAAAGAGCACGCTCTGTGACAAGTCGGTCGACTGCGCGATCGTCCCTGCTGCCGCTTCAGTACACTGTGCTGTATATGACTGTAGCGGAATCACGTCTTCCGTCGACCAGCCGCTTACGCCACGACTGGCGACGTACGTATCGCCGGCGCTCTGGGAGCCGGGCAACACCTCGTTTGCCGTGTACGAGATCCGGTCGCCCGTACGAGCCGCAACCTCTCCCCCTTCCGGCTCGGCCGACGCCTCGTTCGCGGGGGTGACCAGCTCATACGCGCGGCATTCCGGCAGATTCGCTGAGAAGCCGCCGCGCATCTGTTCGTTTGGACAGGCTGCTTGCGCACCGGTCGTGAAGGTCCGATCTGGGCCCGCGACCGTGCCGAGCGCGTTCGTCGCGACGACCCGGTAGTGATAGGTGGTCTCCGGCATGAGTCCGCTGGCCGCCGCCCACACGGTTCGCGGCGCGAGGCTCTGGCCCACGCTTCCTTCGGGGAAGGGCACGCTGACACCATGCGATCCTTCGCCTTCACGGTATTCGCGGGTGTCGTATTCGAAGCGATACGTGGTCTCGATACCGCCCCCGCTGATCAACGCCCCGAGCCTCGCTTCGGACGCGCCGACTTCGACGCTGAGCTCTCTGTCCACCGCTGGCGCGCTCGGCTGCCCGAAGATCCAGACGACTTCGTGCGATCCGTCGGTTACGTAAACGCGCCCGCTCGCCTCGTTCACCGCCACCATGTTGGGCACCGGGTAGCCGCTGCCGCCCCCAAACGATCCGGCGCCGATGTCGGCCACCTGCTCACCGCTCGAGCTGTACTTCACCAGATGAGCACACGGCGGCGCAAGCGAGCCGCAGAAGTCGGCGCTGTTTTCGACGATCGCATATACTTCTCCCTTCGCGCCAAGTGCCAGCGATTGCACGCCTTCGCTGTTGAATTCGCCGACGAACCCGCCACTCGGAGTGAGCTCCTCGATACGCTTGTGCCCGTCGGCAATCCACACATCGCCTGCAGCGTCGACCGCGACACCCGTCGGTCCACTCAGCGAGTGTACCCCGCCGGTGAAACTCTGAATCGGCACGCCACCGGGACTATACTCGAGCACTTCCTTTCCGGGCGCGTTTGGCACATAGATGTCCCCCGACGTTGTCGTCGCGATCTGCACGACGGCGTTGAAAAGAGCTTCACGAGATCCGCCGGTTTCACCAAAGCTCGCTACGGGAAAGGACGACTTTAGCGCACCTGCTGGTTCATATGTTTCGATTTCCGAACTACCAATATTGGCGACGTCGATGTCTCCGGTCGTTGGGCTAACCGCCACGCCGGCATAGAGCCCCAGGCCGAACGGCGGTGAAAGCGGCGCGCCTGATGCGTCAAACTTCCCAATCGAACCCAGACTGGTATTCGCCAAGTTGAAAAAGCCAGCTGTATACACGTCCCCGCTCGATGGATCGACCGCCACACCAGGGCCTTCCGCGCGGAAGGTACCGTAGACAATGAGCCTGGGAGCTCCAGCCTCTGCGACCGGGCAAGCAGCGAGCACCGTCGCTGCCAGCGCTAGCGCCAAGCCGGCCAGCAACAGACCGGACCGACGCTCACCAACGTGGCCGCGCATAGCAACTCTACGGCGGATCGACCGGGCCATCACTCGTCTACTCATTCACCCACGCCCTCCCATTTACTTTACCATTCCGTTCAACCCAAGTTCCGTTCAACCCAAGCTAATCTCTGTCTAGAGACCTGGATAGACCGATAATTGGCCCATCCAGGTCTCACTACGTCACACTTTACGAGTTTAGGGAAGCTATAATTCTATTGCTTTTGCTCCCGACGCTGTCAATTTCGCTCCGTTACTTGTTAATATGAAGTCAACACCAGAAACGAAGCCAGATTTTGCACCGCCTTTAGTGCATTTCGCCGGCCTTTCATGCGATATTGCGTCGAATAAGGCGGCAACGTCACCTTTGTGCGCACCGCTTGTAATGTTATCTATTCCGACGCTCGCTTCGACTCCAGTTTCCTTTAGACATACGTCTTCTTCCGCGCCACCGAGGATGTTTTTGCAGTTGACTTTCCACCCAGGTTCACCTGACCCGCCGCTTTCTATCTTGTCTCTAACTTCCTTTTCTTTATTTTTGTTTTCAACTTCTACCAACTGTGTGTTCCAGGGAAGGTTCTCAGCGCTAGCTAAGATATCCGACGAACATCCACCTTTTACCGATGTACACTGTCCCGTCACCGTTATCGTTAAAATCTTGTCCTTTCCTTCCGGACCCACGTCGCCAGTGTCAACGCCCGAGCACTTAACCGTCGTTGGGAGCGTGGCTTTCGAGTCTTCCAGTTCCAAAGTTGCGGTCGAGTCGACCTTCATCCATTCCGTTACCGATACACCATTTAATTGCCATTCTGGCGCAGCCGATGCACCAGCCACCGACACCGCGCCAAAGACCAACGCCGCGACGAAGACCAGTCCCATTACGCGAATAAGACGTGACATATGTAGTAACTCCTGTCTGAGGATTGACAAACTGCCAGCGCGCTCGTCTTCAAGCAGAGACGCCCCGGCATCGATTTCGATGCTATCTGTCACAGCCGTCGCCCCGACGACCGGGCAAGTCCGCCCATCGATCGAATGAGCGGGATTACACGATATAGAGTACCAAGCTATCAAGAGGAAGTAAAGGGCTGTTTCCTACCCCGAGTCGCCCCAAGGAAGGACATGCAAGCGTGGGGCCGTCGCACCACCGCTGTTTGCGCCGCGACAATGCAGGCATGCTGGTTGGGCTATCATCGATCTCTCCTGGCCGGCGCAGGCCGGCGAGGATTGACGGCCGGTGCCGGGGCGCTCGTCTTCAAGCGCAGAGACGCCCCGGCGCCGGCTTCTATGCAGCCCGCGACGCGGACGGCGCCCTCGTTAGTAGCAGATGACCTGGACTGAGTCAACATAACCGAAAAGCAGCAATACGCGCCAAAAGCAGCAATACGCGCCGTGTGCACGCCCGTCTCGGAGAGGCACTCTATCTCGGCCGTGGGCAGAACGGCGCCGACAAGCCTCAAGCGACTGGTCCGCACAGGCGGAATTCCCGCGCTGCGCGCCAAATCGCGCGTGAGAGCGGCGCGTCAGATCGCCAACCGGCGAATCCAGCCTGCCTTGAATCCCGCTCGCGAGCTCGCGTATGACATCATCTCGCGCAGCCTTCGGGGGCAGGGCCATGATGGACGCAAACCGCAGATGAATGTCTCCGTCTCGATTGACGTGCGACAACCGCTACCCCCAGCCAACTGGGCGGGCCGGATCGCCCGCCAGTTCTCATCGCGCTATATGGCGTTCAATATGTCAGAGTTCTACTGATCGCGCGCGCGGCTGTTAGTTTCGTTCCACTATTCGATAATATAAAGGTGGTGCCGAAAATGAAGCCAGATTTCGCGCCACCTTTGCTGCATTTCGCCGGGCGTTCACTCGATGCTGCGTCGATTAAGGCAGCTACGTCACCTTTGTGCGCGCCACTTGTAACATTGTCTATTCCGAGGTTGAATTCTGTTCCGGTTTCGAATTCACATACGTCTTCTTCCGAGCCGCCGATGACGTTGGTGCAGTTCACTTTCCAGCCAGGTTGACCTGCGCCGCTGTTGAAAACCTTGTCTCTGACTTCTTTTTCTTTTTTCGAGTTTTCAACTTCTACCAGCTGGGTGCTCCAGGGAAGGTGCACGCCGCTAGCTAAGATATGCGACGAACATCCACCCTTTACCGACGTACACCCCGTAAGCGTTAGCGTTAAAACCTTGTCCTGTCCTTCTGGACCTACATCGCCCGTGTCAGTGCTACTGCACTTAACCGTTGTTGGGAGCGTGGCTTTGGAGTCTTCCAATTCCAACGTCGCGACGGAATGTACAGGCATCCATTCCGTTACTGTGACACCATTTAATTCCTAGACTGACGCCGACGCACTGGCCACCGACACCGCGCCGTACACCAACGCCGCGGCGATAGCCAGCCCGACCATTCGCGTGATACCTAACATACGTAACAACTCCTGTATTGAGGATCGACAGACCTGCCGGCACACCCGTCTTCAAGTAGAGATGCCCCGGCTCCAACTACTATGCAACAGCCACTCGGCGCAAGACCGATACCAACCGACTCATCGATCTAACTGCGAGCAAGGCCGCGCTATGAGGATACCAAACAATCAAACAATATGTAATAAGGGTTTTACTCGCCGGCCCGCGCATGCTTGCCCAGCTCGCCTACCTCGCCAGCACAGCGCGAACCGCTCCAGTCACACGCTCGACCTCAGAGTCCCTCAATTGTGGAAAGAACGGCAGCGCAAGCGATCGCTCGGCGACCCGCTCGCACACGGGGAACTCCCCCACGCGATGCCCAAACCTCTCGCGGTAGAAGCTCATCAGGTGAATCGCTGGCAGGTACGGCTTGCTCTGGATCCCGCGCTCAGCGAGTCCGCGTATGACCGTGTCCCGCTCGACCCCCTGCGGTAGCTGCACGACGAATACGAACCACCCGCGGATGTCTCCTTCCCGATCTGCGCATGGCAATTCCAGCCCCTCGATGCCAGCCAGCGCCTCCCGATAGAGCCCCGCGACCCGAGTGCGCTCAGTGAGCATCACCTCCAGGCGGCCAAGCTGCGCCGACCCCAACGCGCACGCGATATCCGAGAGCCGGTAGTTGAATCCGAGTCGGTCATGATCCAGCCACCCCATATCGGGCGCGCGCCCCTGGTTGCGCTCGGAGTCGATCCGCGCCTTCAGCGCGGCGTCGCCGAGCGTGATCATCCCGCCCTCGCCGGTGGTGATCTGCTTGTTGGCGTAGAACCCGAACGCGGCGGGATTGCCCCGCCCCCCGACGGCGGCGCCATCGGCGTGCCGTGCCCCGAGTGCCTCACACGCGTCCTCGACGATCCCCAGCCCGTGGCGCGCTGCGATTTCCTCGAATGCCGGCATGTCGGCGGGGTATCCGAAGATGTGGACGGGCAGCAGGGCCTTGGTGCGCTCGGTCACCGCGGCAGCGGCCGCTGTGGGGTCGAGGTTCAGCGTGACGGGGTCGATATCGGCGAAGACCGGCCGCGCGCCCTCGTACAACACCGCGTTAGCAGAGGCGATGAACGAGAACGGGCTCGTCACCACCTCGTCCCCGCGTTCGACCCCCACGGCCCGCAACGCCAGGTGAAGCCCCGCTGTCCCGCTCGAAACGGCACTCGCGAATTGCGCGCCGACCCGCGCCGCGAACGCGCGCTCGAACTCCCCGAGGCGCGGTCCGAGCGAGAGCTGGCCGGAGCGCAGCACGTCCAGCACCGCACGCTCCTCTGCATCCCCGAGGACGGGGCGCGCGAGCGGAATCGGCGCCTGGCCCGGCGCGAGGCGCGTGGGCGAAGTGGCGGCGACGGGCTGCTCGCCCACTTACGCGGCGTCGGGATGGATCGGCACGACCTGCGCCAGGTGCGGGCGCCCACCGGAGCCGTCGGGTTGCATCCCGTACTCGAGCGAGTCGACGAGCGCGTCCCAGGAGGCCTCGATCACGTTCTCGGAGACCCCGATCGTGCCCCACACGCGCTGCCCATCGGAGGCGTCGATCAGCACGCGTGTGACGGCGCCGGTGCCCTTGTCCTCATCGAGGATGCGCACCTTGAAGTTGACGAGCTCGATGTCGCGCAGGTGCGGGTGAATCTCGCCGATCGCATCGCGCAGCGCGCGGTCGAGCGCGTTGACGGGTCCGTTGCCCTCGGCGGTGCGCACGTAACGCCGCTCCTCGCCCCCGGCTTGCGCCACCGGTGCGCGGTGCGCGGCGCCAATGGCGTGCGCCGCCGCGACCGGCTCGCCTTCATCCTCGTCGAGGGGATCGCCGGGGACCCAGATCTTGATCGTGGCCTCGGTCTCGACGCGCCCGTCGGCACGCTTCTCGACGATCACGCGCCAAGACTCCAGGCGGAAGAGGGGCTCGTACTCACCGGCCTCCTTGCGCAGCAGCAGCTCGAAGGAGCCGTCGGCGGCCTCGAACTGGAAGCCCTCGTGCTCGAGGCGCTTGACGCGCTCGGCGGTGCGCAGCGCGGCGACCTCGTCGAGCTCGACCCCTGCTTCGCGGGCCTTCTCGATCACGGTGGCCTTCCCGGAGAGCTCGGAGATGAGCACGTCACGGCGATTGCCGATCCACTCGGGCTCGACGTGCTCGAAGCTACCGGAGTCGGCGCGCACGCCGGCTGCGTGCAGCCCGGCCTTGTGCGCGAAGGCGTGCTTGCCCACGTACGGCTGCGCCGGGTTGGGGGCGCGGTTGAGCAGCTCGTCCACGAAGTGCGCGGTCTCAGTGAGCCGCGCTAGCTGCTCGTGCGTGAGCAACTCGTCGTAGGCCATCTTCAGCTGTAGGTCCGCGATGATCGTGACGAGGTTGGCGTTACCGGTGCGCTCGCCGATCCCATTGATCGTGCCCTGCACCTGCGTCGCGCCCGCCTCGACGGCGACGAGGGTATTGGCGACGGCGCAACCGGAGTCGTCGTGCGTGTGGATGCCGAGCGCAAGCTGCGGGTCGTGCTCGTGCGCGCGGGCGACGACCCGCGCGACGGTGCTCGGCAGACTGCCGCCGTTGGTGTCGCACAGCACGACGCGCTCGGCGCCCGCGTCGGCGGCGGCGCGCAGGCAGTCGAGCGCGTACCCGGCGTCGAGCGCGTAGCCGTCGAAGAAGTGCTCGGCGTCGAGCAGCACGCGCTTGCCGTGGGCGACGAGGAACGCGACGGACTCCTCGATCATCGCGAGGTTCTCCTCGCGCGAGACGCGCAGGACGCGCTCGACGTGGGCGATCGAGCTCTTGCCCACGAGCGTGCAGACGGGCGCGAAGGACTCCGCGAGGATCCGCAGCCCCTCGTCGGCGTCGGCGCGGCCGCCGCGGCGACGCGTCATCCCGAACGCGACGACCTCGGCGTGCTGTAGGGGCTCGTCCTCCAAGAGATCGAAGAGCTCCTGCTCCTTCGGGTTCGAGGAGGGGAAGCCGGCCTCGATCAGATCGATGCCGAGCTCGTCGAGCGCGTGCACGACGCGCAGCTTCTCCTCGGCGGTGAGCGACAGCCCGCCGCCGCCCATGCCGTCGCGCAGGGTCGCGTCGTAGAGCTCGATCCTGGACATCAGCCGGTCGCTGCGGTCTGCTGCGGCGCGGCGGCGCCGACACCACTCTGCGCGCCCGCGCGGGCAGCCACACCGGCGGCCTGTGCCGGGTCGCCCGTGGGGGTCTCGAGCGCCTGCGCGTCGACCACGTCGAGCCACTCGCGATAGCGCTCGCTGCGCCCGTGGATCGCGTCGTCGAAGGCGCTCTGCAGCACGCGCGTGATCTCGCCGGGCTCGCCGGTGCCGATCCTGTGATCGTCGACTTCGCGCACCGGCACGAGCTCGGCGGCGGTGCCGGAGAGGAAGACCTCGTCGGCGAGGTACATCTCGGCGCGCGCGACGTTGCGCTCGAGCACGGTGTAGCCGAGGTCCTGCGCGAGCTGAATCACAGATTTGCGCGTGATGCCGTCGAGGATCGAGTTGTGCTGACCGGGTGTCGCGATCTCGCCGTCGCGCACGATGTAGACGTTCTCGCCGGTACCCTCGCAGACGTGTCCGTGTTCGTCGAGCAGGATCGCCTCCTCATAGCCGGCCTTCAACGACTCGACCTTGGCGAGCACGCTGTTGAGGTACTGCCCGGAGGCCTTCGCGTGCGGAATCAGCGAGCGCGGACCGATGCGCTCCCACGAGGAGACCTTCGCGCGCACGCCGTGGCGCATGCCCTCCTCGCCGAGATAGGTGCCCCACTCCCAGCAGGCGATCGTCACTTCGACGGGGGCCTCTAACGGGTTGAGCCCCATCGAGCCGTAGCCGCGGTAGACGAGCGGGCGGATGTAGCAGGAGCGCAGGCCGTTGCGCGCGACGAGCTCGAGCGTCGCGGCGCGCAGCGTCTCGGCGGCGTAGGGCACCGGCATGTAGTAGAGCTCAGCCGAGCGCAGCAGGCGGTCGACGTGCTCGGCGTTGCGGAACACGGCGGGTCCGAGCTCGGTGTCATAGCAGCGGACTCCCTCGAAGACACCCGTGCCGTAGTGCAGGCCGTGCGTCAGGACGTGGACCTTGGCGTCCTCCCAGGCGACGAATTCTCCGTTCATCCAGATGAGGTCCGTGGGGTCCACTTTCGTTCAGAGCTCCTACTCGAGGTTGTCCAGCACCGCCCGCGTCGCCTCGGCTGTGCCGGCGGCACCCCCGAGGTCGGGAGTGCGCAGACCATCCCCAAGCGCGCGGCCAACGGCCGATTCTACCGCCGCGGCCTCGTTTTCCAAGCCGAGGCCGTGGCGTAGCATCAGCGCGGCGGAGAGAAACATCGCCAGCGGATTCGCGATCCCCCGCCGGGCGATGTCGGGCGCGGAGCCGTGCACGGGCTCGAACAGGCCCGGGCCGCCGCCTCCCAACGAAGCGCTCGGCAGCATCCCGATCGAGCCGGTCAGCATCGCGGCCTCGTCGGAGAGGATGTCACCGAACATGTTCTCGGTGACGATCACGTCTAACTCGCGCGGCGCGGCGACGAGCTGCATCGCGGCGTTGTCGACGAGCACGTGCTCGAGCTCGATGTGCGCGAACTCGCGTGCGTGCAGGGCACTGATCACCTCACGCCACAACCGCGATGTCTCCAGCACATTGGCCTTGTCGACGCTGGTCACCTTCGGTCCGGCTTTCCCGCTTCCCGCCGCCGCTGCCCCCGCGGCTCTCGTTTCCGCGGCCGCGAACGCGGTGCGCGCGATGCGCTCGATCTCGGCAGTCGTGTAGAGGCAGAGGTCCGAGGCGGAGTCCGCGGTGCGGGTCTTCTCGCCGAAGTAGATGCCGCCCGTGAGCTCGCGCACGACGAGCAGGTCTGTCCCTTCGATCCGCTCGCGGCGCAACGGCGAGGCGTCGTACAGCGCGGGCAGCGGCTTGACGGGACGCAGGTTGGCGTACAGGCCGAGCCCCTTGCGTAGACCGAGCAGGCCCTGCTCGGGGCGCGGAGCGTGCGGGTCGGTGGTGTCCCACTTGGGCCCGCCGACTGCGGCGAGCAGGACGGCGTCGGCGCCTTTGCAGGCCGCGAGCGTCGCGTCGGTGAGCGCGGTCCCGTGCGCGTCGATCGCGGCGCCCCCAAACGGGTGCTCCTCGAACTCGAAGTCGCCGAGCGCGCGCAGCAGCTCGAGTGTCGGCGCCATGATCTCCGGCCCGATCCCGTCGCCGGGGAGGGTGACGATGTGGTGTGCCATAGGGTCGGCAGGCTAACGGTTCGCGGCGTGTGCGCGCGAGCTCACAGCGCGGTCGTGACCGGCCCGAGCCGCTCGCGCTCGCTCTCGTAAGTCGCGATGGCGTCCTCCTCGCCGAGCGTCACGCCGATATCGTCGAGCCCCTCCAGCAGCCGCCGGCGGATCTCGTGGTCGATCTCGAAGGTGACCTCGCGCCCGGCGAAGCGGACCTCCTGGGCGCGCAGATCGATCTCACCCTCCCCGGCGTGCGCGAGCGCATGGCAGTCCTCGTCGCTGAGCACGACGGGCAGCAGCCCGATCTTGGTGCAGTTGGAGTAGAAGATGTCGGCGAAGCTCGGCGCGACGAGCGCGCGGAAGCCGTAGTCCTGCAGCCCCCACGGCGCGTGCTCGCGCGAGGAGCCGCAGCCGAAGTTCTCACCGGCGACGAGGATCGGGTTGGCGGGCAGCTCCCAGCCGGGCTCCTTGGCCCAGTCGTAGAAGAGGAACTCCCCGAAGCCGGTGCGCTCCACCCGCTTGAGGAACTGCTTGGGCATGATCTGGTCGGTGTCGACGTTCGCGCGGTCCAGATGACTGACCGTCCCCCTGATGACCTCTATGGCCTCCATCCGTCTGCCCTCCTTGTCGTCGGGTCCATTGATTGGTGATACAAAAATCGCTCTTCGTGGCAGTTCGTAACTATTCCATTTGTAACCAACTCAAAAAAACAAACACAAATCTCGGCCCGCATGAGAGCCCGACTTCGGACCCCCGACAACCCCCGCCGCGCTTAGGCCGCGGCCCGCTGCAAGCCCCGTGGCCGAGTACCACTCAACTCCAGCTGCGGATGTCGGTGAAGTGCCCCTCGATGGCGGCCGCGGCGGCCATCTGCGGAGATACGAGGTGCGTGCGCCCCCCGCGGCCCTGGCGGCCCTCGAAGTTACGGTTCGACGTCGAGGCACAGCGCTCGCCGGGCGCGAGCGTGTCGGGATTCATCCCCAGGCACATCGAGCAACCGGCGACGCGCCAGTCGAAGCCGGCGTCGCGGAAGACGCGGTCGAGACCCTCGGCCTCGGCCTGCGCCTTGACGTGCTGGGAGCCGGGCACGACCATCGCATCGACGCCGTCGGCAACTTTGCGCCCCGCGACGACCTCGGCGGCGGCGCGGAGATCGCCGATGCGCGAGTTGGTGCAGGAGCCGATGAAGACGCGGTCGAGACGGATCTCCTGGATCGGGGTGCCGGGTTGGAGGTCCATGTAGTGCAGGGCGCGCTCGGTGGCCTCGCGGTCGGCGGGGCTGTCGAAGTCTTCCGGCGCGGGCACCTTCGCGGTCACGGGCGCGACCATTGCGGGCGTGGTGCCCCACGTGACCTGCGGTGAGAGCGCGGCCGCGTCGACGACGAGTTCGCGATCGTAGAAGCCACCGTCCTCGCTACGCAGCTCGCGCCAGCGCTCGATCGCGGCGTCGAGCTCTCCCTGGGGGGACGATGCTGCGCCAAGCGGCGCGCCGGGACGACCCTCGGGCCAACCGGCGGCGGCGGCGCCGACCTGCTCGAACCATGCGAACGTGGTGTCGTCGGGGGCGACCATGCCGGCGCGCCCGCCGCCCTCAATGGTCATGTTGCAGACGGTCATGCGGCCCTCCATCGAGAGCGCCGCGATCGCGGGGCCGGCGTACTCGACGACGTGCCCGGTGGCGCCGCCGACGCCCATCTGCCCGATCGTGCCGAGGATCAAGTCCTTGGCGGTGACGCCGAAGCCGGGCATGCCCTCGTAGCGAATCAGCATCGACTTGGGCTTCTGTTGAACCATGCACTGCGTGGCGAGGACGTGCTCGACCTCACTGGTGCCGATCCCGAAGGCGAGCGATCCGAACGCGCCGTGGGTCGCGGTGTGCGAGTCGCCGCAGACGATCGTCATGCCGGGCTGGGTGACGCCGAGCTCGGGGCCGATCACGTGCACGATGCCCTGTCGATCGGAGCCGAGCGAGTAGACGGGAACTCCAAACTCGGCGCAGTTGCGCTCCAGAGTTTCGACCTGGATACGCGAGAGCTCGTCCTTGATGCGGGCGGCGACGGGCGTGCCGTCAGTGGGCGTGTTGTGGTCGGCGGTGGCGAGCGTGCGGTCGGGCCGGCGCACGGTGCGCCCGGCCAGGCGCAGGCCGTCGAACGCCTGGGGGCTCGTGACCTCGTGCACCAGGTGCAGGTCGATGTACAGCAGCCCGGGAGCCACCTCGTGGGCGTCCCAGAGCTTGTCGAATAGAGTCTTAGGCATCGTGCTCCTCTCTAGCTTCGGCGCAATCCGGCGCTGACGACGGCGAGGAAGCTCGCTTCCTCGCCGGTGGGGTTCTCGAAGTGGTGGGGCAGGTCGGCGTCGAAGGTGACGCAGTCCCCCTCGGCGAGCGCGTGGCGTTCGCCGTCGCAGACAAGCACGACCGCGCCTTGCTCGACGAGCGCGGTCTCGCGACTGCCGGGCTCGTGCATCGGCGGGTCGTCGGCGGCACCGGTCGCGCCGCCGGCGGCGAGCGTGTGGCGGGAGAGCTCGGCGCGCTGGCCGGGCCGAGCGGCTGTCAGCACCTCATAGCTGTGCCCGCGCCGGGCGTTGCCGCCGTGCTGGCGCTCGCCGGCGCGCACAACCGTGACGGCGCCGTCCTCATCGAGGCGCAGAAGCTGCGAGAGCCGCAGCTCGAGGCCAGCCGCGATCTTGGCCGCAATCGCCAACGTCGGGCTCGTCTCGCCCCGCTCGACCTGCGAGAGCATCGGCGCGCTAACGCCGCTGCGCGCCGCGAGATCGCGCAGCGACAAACCGGACGCCTCACGCAGAGCTTTGACGCGCACACCGATAGCGGCGGGATCGAGCGAGGCGTAGCTAGATGCGTGTTGGACCAGGACCATACAGCCGTACGCTATCACATACGGTCGATCGTTTGGCTCTTCGCTCCCCGCATGCGCCCTGCCGGCCAGTCGCGGGGTCGGAAACGCTTGCTTATTCAGCACGCGGCACGGCGCCGGCGCGCCTGCGGCCCAATTGCCGCTGTAGAGCGGTAATTCGCACGCCCACGGCGCCCACCCCGCGGCCGCGCCCGCCACTGCCGCCCGCACCGCTGTCGTTGATGCCGACAATTGTGCTGTTGCGGCCATCGGTTAGGTCCCCTGAAAGGAGCGCGATGCCAGACAAGCCCCCGATCACCAGCGGCGTCGTCCGTCGCCACCGCGTCGTCCGCTACGTGTGGGCGCCGGTTGTCCTGCTGATGATCGCCCTCGCGAGCGGCCTCGGCGCCTGCGGGTCCTCCACCGACCCGAAGGCGCCGCCGACGGTGCGACATCCCAGCCACCTCACCAGAAACCAGCGCGCCGAGCTGGTCGAACTGGTCCGCTGCAGCAGACGCCACGGCGTCCCCCTGCCCAAGCCCAACTCCGAAGGGCAGGTCATCATCAGTCGCGCCTATCTCAAGAGCCCGCAACGCAAGGCGATAATCACCAACTGCATCCATGAGGCCGCGCGCGAGGCGAAGCGCAAGGAAGCCGGCTGACCCCCTACGGCGTCCCCGCCGGCAGCCCCACCACACCCTCCGGCCGCTGCGCCCGCGCCCGCGCGACCGAGAGCGCGCGCACGTACGCGCGCGCGGCGGCCTCGATGACATCGGTCGAGACGGCCTGACCGGCGCCGCTGAAGCCGTCGACTTCGACGACCATCGAGACCTCGCCGAGCGCGTCCTGGCCCTCGGTGACGGCGCCGATCGTGAAGTCGCGCAGCTTCGGCTCGACGCCGGTCGCGGCGTTGATCGCGGCGAGCACGGCGTCGATGGGGCCGTCGCCGGTGAAGTCGCCCTCGGCGACCGTCCCGTCGGGCAGCGCGACGCCGACGCGCGCGTGCGGGGGGCGACGCGAGGAGGCCTCGACGTCGAACCACTCGAGGTTGTAGCCGGTGAGCACCTCGCCGCGCAGCTCCTCGGTGACGAGCGCCTCGAGGTCCATCGCGGTCAGCGTCTTCTTCTTGTCGGCGATCTCCTTGAAGCGCTTGAACGCGGTGTTGAGCGTCTGACCCTCGACCTTGAAGCCGAGCTCCTCCAGCGCGTCGTGGAGAGCGTGGCGACCGGAGTGCTTGCCGAGCACGATCGAGTTCTTCGCGAGGCCGACGCTCGTGGCGTCCATGATCTCGTACGTGGAGCGCTCCTTGAGCACGCCGTCCTGGTGGATGCCGGACTCGTGCGCGAACGCGTTGCGCCCGACGATCGCCTTGTTCGGCTGCACGGGGTAGCCGGTCAGGCGCGAGACCAAGCGGCTGGTGCGCGCGATCTCGGTCGTGTTCACGCCGGTGTCCAAGCCGATGTCGGCGCGGCGCGTGCGCAGCAGCATCACGATCTCCTCCAGCGACGCGTTGCCGGCGCGCTCGCCGATGCCGTTGATCGCGCACTCGACCTGGCGTGCCCCGGCGAGCACGCCGGCGAAGGAGTTCGCAACCGCCAGCCCGAGGTCGTCGTGGCAGTGCACCGAGAGCACGACTCCGTGCAGGTCGGGAACCAGTTCGTAGAGCCGCGCCAGATAGGCCTGGAACTCGTGCGGCATCGCGTAGCCGACGGTGTCCGGGATGTTGATCGTGGTGGCGCCCTCATCGATCGCGATCTGGACGACTTCAGCGGTGAAATCGACGTCGGCGCGGGTGGCGTCCATCGGCGAGAACTCGACGTCGTCGAGGTATTGCTTGGCGTGCGCGACCGCGGCGCGCGCCTGGCCCTTGACGTCCTCGCGCGTGGACTGCAGCTGGTGCACGATGTGAATGTCGGAGGTCGAGATGAACGTGTGGATGCGCGGACGCTCGGCGTCGCGCACGGCCTCCCAGGCGGCGTCGATGTCTCCGACGTGCGTGCGCGCCAAGCCAGCGATCACCGGCGGCGCGGGCTCGATGACCTCACGCGCGATGCTCTGCACCGCCTCGAAGTCGCCGGGCGAGGTGATCGGGAAGCCGGCCTCGATCACGTCGACGCCGAGGCGCGCGAGCTGCTGGGCGATCTCGAGCTTCTCGGTCGTATTGAGGGAGATGCCGGGCGACTGCTCCCCGTCACGTAGCGTCGTGTCGAAGACCAGGACGCGGCGGTCGCCGATCTCATGCGTGGGGTCCGCGTCGGTGGCCGGCGACTCGCTGGTGTCGGGCCCGGCGCGCTCTGGCTCTGCGATGCTCATGTCGTCCTCCTAAGTCTCGGTCGAAGCTTCTCCGGTGATCGGTATGCGGCTACGCGGCCGCCACGCACTATTCCCCCCGAGGGGGGAGGAGGAGAAGTCGAAGAGACAGCTTGCGCGACATGACTGCGGCCGAGATTAGCACGGCCAGTTAAATCGGCAAGCCGCTCGGGCACATGAGCGATGCCACCGGGCCGCGCCCGGCGCGCCGTGCATCGCCACCCTCCCGCGTCCCGCAGGCGAGACCAGCCGATCCGGCGCGCTCGGTCGGCGGCGCGCGGCCTAGTCGGAGACACCAGCTTCACATGACCGCGCAGGTCGCGCCTCGCGCTGCGCCGGCCTGCGGGCTACGATCGCGCGCTGCTACTGACGATTGCGGCCCTCATCGTGATCTCCCTCGATCGCCGCGATCGTCAGGTGGGAGTGGCGAGCGTCGGCGTACAGCGCGCGAGCCCATAATCGTACCCACTCCAGACACCTCAGGACATGGCTCGCAATCACACCCAACACCGCACTACGGCGATTGTGCTGCTGATCGTCGCGCTCGCCAGTTGCAGCCTGACGGCATGCAGCAGCTCATCCGACCCGGCGACTCAGGCTCGCCCCCTCTCGCCCCAGCAAGTCGCGATCCAAAAGCGACGGGACGCGGGGATCTTGGAAATCGTCAGCTGCGCCCGCCGCCACGGCATTCGCTTGCCCCCACCGACCGCAGCCGGCGTCAACGTGTCCGGTGTCAAGGGCCGCAGCCGCGAAGCGGCCGTCAGCACCTGCTATCAGCAAGCCCTCAAAAAGGCCGCGCGCCAAGAACAGGCCGAACGGGCGAAATAAACGAGTCGGGCAGTGCCCTACAGCACCGCCGTCCACCCGTTCTCGAATCCATCAGACGCGACGATCTCCTGCACCACCTCGCGCGGCACGGCCACGTCGGTCGTCACGACCATCGCGGCCAGGCGCTGCTCGTCGGCTGCCTGCCCCCCGAACGTGGGGTCGGCCAGCGGCGCCTCTGCCTGCCCCCCGGACGGCGAGTCGGGCACGTGCCCGACGGCGGCCGAAGAGATGTTGATGCCGTGTTTGCCGAAGATCGTGCCGACGCGACCGATCATCCCCGGCAGGTCGGCGTAGCGGAAGACCGTCACGAACGGCTCGAGCTCGACCGTCAGCCGGCGGCCCTGGACCTCGACGAGGTGGGGCACGCGGTTAGGGCCGATGCCGGTGCCGGCGACCGCGACGCGCGCGCCGCCGGCGATCACGGTGACGCGGATCAGCTCGTTGAAGTCCTGCGCCTCGGAGACCGACTTCTCCTCGACGACGATCCCACGCTCCTCGGCCATCGAGGGGGCGTTGACGAGGTTGACCTGCTCCTCGGTGCGGCCCTGCAGCGCGCCCTGGATGACGGCGAGCGTCAGCAGGCGCGTGTCGAAGTCCGCGATGCGGCCCATGAAGGCAGCCTCGATGCGCTCGACGGAGCTGCCCTCGGCGAGCTCCATCGCGAGGCGCCCGAGCTTCGTCGCGAGCGGCAGGAACGGCCCGAGCACCTGCATGTCCTCGGCGCCGATCGAAGGGATGTTGACCGCGGTCGAGACGACGCCGCCGGTGAGCGCGGCGACGACCTGCTCGGCGCTCTGGTAGCCGGCGCGATCGGTCGCCTCCGCGGTGGAGGCGCCGAGGTGCGGCGTGACGATCACGTTGGGGTAGGCGAACAGCGGGCTCTCGGTCATCGGCTCGGAGGGGAACACGTCGAGCGCGGCGCCGCCGACCTTGCCGGAGTCCAGCGCGTCCTTGAGCGCAGCTTCGTCGACCAGTCCGCCGCGCGCAACGTTGAGGATGCGCACGCCGTCGCGCATCCGCGCGAACGCCTCCGCGTTCAGCCAGTTCTGGGTCTCGGGGGTCTTCGGGAGGTGGATCGTGACGAAGTCCGCCTGCGCGTAGATCTCCTCGCTGTTCTGCGCCTTCTCGACCCCGAGCTCGCGGTAGCGCTCGGCGCTGACGAATGGATCGAACGCAACCACGCGCATCCCGAAGCCGCGCGCGCGCGCCGCGACGAGCTGCCCGATCCGTCCAAAGCCGACGATCCCAAGCGTCTTCTCGTAGAGCTCGACGCCCGAGAATTTCGAGCGATCCCATTTTCCGGCGATCAGTGACGCGTAGGCCTGCGGGATGTTGCGCGCGAGCGCAAGCAGCAGCGCCATCGTGTGCTCGGCCGCGGTCACGACGTTGGACTGCGGCGCGTTCGCGACGATGATCCCACGCTTGGTCGCGGCCTCGACGTCGACGTTGTCCACTCCCACCCCCGCGCGTCCGATCGCGCGCAGGCTCGTGGCGCGCTCGATCAGCTCGGCGGTCAGCTTCGTCGCGGAGCGGATCAGGATGCCGTCGTACGCGCCGATGCGCTCGAGCAGCTGCTCCTCGCTCCAGTCCAGGCCGAGATCGACGTCGAAGTGCGCGCGCAGCAACTCGACGCCGGAGTCGCCGATCTTCTCCTTCACGAGGACCTTGGGCCGGGCACCGTTCGGTGCGGCAGCGGCTGTCGTGGTGCTCTCCACGGCGCTCACCCTCCGATCCTCTCTACGACCCACTCGATACACGCGGTCAGCGCGCGCACGTCGTCGGGCTCGACCGCGGGGAACATCCCGATCCGCAGCTGGTTGCGCCCGAGCTTGCGGTAGGGCTCGGTGTCCACGATCCCGTTCGCGCGCAGCGTCTTGGCGACCGCCGCGGCATCGACCGCGTCGTCGAAGTCGATCGTCCCGACGACCAGCGAGCGCTTGACGGGGTCGGCGACGAAAGGCGTCGCGTACGGCGTGCGCTGCGCCCACTCATAGAGATGTCCCGAGGACTCGCGCGTGCGCGCCACGCACCAATCCAGGCCACCCCCGTCGAGCATCCAGCGGATCTGGTCGGCGAGCAGGAACAGCGTCGCGACCGCCGGCGTGTTGTATGTCTGGTCCTTCCTCGAGTTTTCAAGCGCCGTCGCGAGCGAGAGGAACTGCGGGATCCAGCGTGGCGTGGTCGTGGATTGCGAGCCGACCGACTGCGCCCCACCCGCGAGCGTCCCCGCGGCGGCCGTAGTCTCCGCGATCCGCGCGATCCGCTCCTGCGCGGCGGGGCTCAGCAGCGCGACCCACAGGCCGCCGTCGGCGGCGAAGCTCTTCTGCGGTGCGAAGTAGTACGCGTCGGCCTGCGCCAGATCGACCGGGAGCCCGCCCGCGCCGGAGGTCGCGTCGATCAACACGAGCGCGTCGCCGGCGCCGGCGGGGCGCAAGACGGGAGCCATCACGCCGGTCGAGGTCTCGTTGTGCGCCCACCCCAGCGCGTCGATGCCCCCTGCCGAGCCGTTCTCGGCACCCGGTCCGCGCTCGCTCGCGGCGCCGTCCTCGGTCCCCGGACCGCGCTCGCTCGCGGCGGCGCCGCCCGTGCCGCCAGCGATCGCCGCGCCCAGCTCCGCCGGGTCGGGCGCGTCGCCGGGCTCGGCCTTGACGACGAGCGGCGCATCGAGGAACGGCGCCTCCTTGCAGACCTGCGCGAACTTCGCCGAGAACTCGCCGAACGCGAGGTGCGCGGAACGCCGCTGCACCAGCCCGCACGCCGCCGCGTCCCAGAAGGCCGTCGCGCCGCCATTGCCGAGCGCGACCTCGTAGCCGTCGGGCGCGCCGAAGAGCTCGCGCAGGCCCGCGCGGATCTCGCCGACCAGCGCCTTCACGGGCGCCTGGCGGTGCGAGGTTCCCATCACCGCCGCGCCCTCCTCGGCGAGGCGTGCGAGCGCCTGCGGGCGCACCTTCGAGGGGCCGCAACCGAAGCGCCCATCGCTCGGCTTCAGCTCGCCGGGGATCGTCAACTGCGTCTGCGCTGCGCTGCTGCTCGTCGTCATGGGCTTCCTCGTTTCGGCCTCGAGGGTTACTGATCTGGAGGTGCCCAGGCGCGCGGCGGCACTGCTCTGGAGTCGCTCCCCGGTGGTCGTTTCCACCTCGGATTTGCGCCAGTCGCGACTACGCGAGCGAGTGTAGCGAACCGCGCCCGTGCGGCGCCAGCCACTGCGGCGCCGGTCCCACCGGGATGATCCGCTTCGGGTTCAGCTCGTCGTGAGTCGTGTAGTAGTGGCGCTTGATCTGCTCCATCGCGACCGTCTTTGCGACTTCCGGCCACTGGTAGAGCTCGCGCGTATAGCCCCACAGGTTCGGGTACTCCACGATCCGCCGGCGATTGCAGCGAAAGTGCACGTGGTAGACCTCGTCAAAGCGCACCAGCGTCGGAAACAGACGCCAGTCGGCCTCCGTGATCTGCGCGCCCGCGAGGTAGCGGCGGTGCGCGAGCAGATCCTCGAGCCACTCCAGGCTCTCGAACAGCTCCGCGAACGCCCGCTCGTAGGCGTCCTGGCGGCGCGCGAAGCCCGCGCGGTAGACGCCGTTGTTGACCGTGTCGTAGATCCGCGCGTTGAGCGCGTCGATCTGCTCGCGCAGCGCGGGCGGGTAGAGGTCGAGGCCACCGCCGCCCAGCTCGGCGCCGGCGAATGCCGCCGCGCCACCGGCCGAGGCCTCCCGCGCCGTCCGTTCTTCGACCGCCGCGCCGAGACCGCCGAGCGACTCCGGCGCGTAGAACATGCGGATGATCTCGCTCGACTCGTTGGAGACGATGCGGCGCGTCTCGGTGTCCCACAGCACCGGAACCGTGATGCGCCCCTCGAAGCTCGGGTCGCTGATGCGGTACGCCTCGGCCATCAGCTCCCAGCCGTGCAGACGATCGACGTACTCTCCCCCCGGCCCATCCGTGAAGCGCTCGCCGGTGAACGCCCAGCCGCGCTCGTCGCGAAAGGGCGCCACGTAGGAGATCCCGACCGCGTCCTGCAGGCCCGCAAGCTCGCGCAGGATCGCGGCGCGGTGACACCACGGGCAGGCCAGCGACACGTACAGGTGGTAGCGGCCCGCCGCGACCCCGTACACACTCGTAGCATCCACACCCGCGCCCGCGCGCGGGTCCACCCCGACCCAGTCGCGGAAGCGGCTCTGCTGACGCTCGAACGAGCCGCTCGCTAGCTCGCTCCCCATCACGCGGTCCGCGATCGGCTCAGCCATGCGAGTGCCCGCCTCGCCCAACCACGCCGTGGCGCCTGCGCGCGGCCCCGCCGCGGCCTCCCCGCTCAGCCATGCCAGAGCACCTCCCGCGCAAGTGTGCGCGCCGACCACCCCGCCGGCAGGCGCGTCGGCGCGACCCCCGGGGGCGACTCCGACGCGAGCAGGCAGAACTCGGGCGCGGGCCCGAAGACGAGTTGACGTCGCCACAGGCTCGCGTGGCCGGGTTGCATTCCGTCGCCGAGCAACTCGCCGAGTCCGCGCCGCGCGGTTCCGGGCGTGCGCGCCACCCACACCGCGATCGACGCCTCGCCGATCGCGTCCGCGCCGGGTCCCAGCTCGCCCTCGATCAAGCCATACAGGCCACCGGCGCCCGCGCCGAAGCGCCGCGCGATGTCGTCGTGAGCCGTGCGATGCCCGTGCGCGACCGCCGCCTCGTTGAGGATCCCGAGCGCGGTGAAGTCCTCGACGAGATACCAGTCCTCGTAGGCCGACTGCTCGGCCGTCTCGTGGCGCACGCCCCCCGTCGGGGCTGCGGGCGCGGCAGCGCCTACTCGCGCGCCGGCATCCCCTCGCTCGCCGCCCGGCGGGATGGGCAGCCAAGGCAGCGCGGCTACGCGAAAAACCGCCGTGCCGCGCAGGCCCGCGGGGCGCTCCCTCGCGAGGGAGCGATGGAAGGCGATCTCGGCTTGCTCGTAGGCCGCGACCGCGCCGTCGTCCAGCGGGCGGTGCCAGAAGACGTAGGCGAGCACCGCGCGCGAGCCGCCCTCAGAACGCGGGCTTGATCCAGTCCATGTGCGAGCGCAGCTCCTGCCCGACGTGCTCGACCTGCGTGTCGGCCTGCTCGGCGCGCATCCGCAGGAAGTTCTCCTGGCCGGCGCGGTTCTCGGCGATCCACTCGCGCGCGAAGTCGCCGGACTGGATCTCCTGCAGGATCTTCTTCATGCTCGCGCGCGTCTCGTCGGTGATCACGCGCTTGCCGCGCGTGTAGTCGCCGTACTCCGCGGTGTTCGAGATCGAGTAGCGCATCCCCGCGAGCCCCTTCTCGTGCATCAGGTCGACGATCAGCTTGAGCTCGTGCAGGCACTCGAAGTAGGCCATCTCGGGGTCGTAGCCCGCCTCGACGAGCGTCTCGAAGCCGGCCTGCACCAGCTCGGAGGCGCCGCCGCAGAGCACGGCCTGCTCGCCGAAGAGGTCCGTCTCGGTCTCGTCCTTGAAGCTCGTCTCGATCACGCCGCCGCGCGTGCAGCCGATGCCCTTCGCGTAGGCCAGCGCGAGCGCGCGCGCGTTGCCGCTCGCGTTCTGCGCGACCGCGATCAGGCCCGGCACGCCGCTGCCCTCCAAGAACTGCCGACGCACGAGGTGCCCCGGGCCCTTCGGCGCGACCATCGCGACGTCGACGCCCGGCGGCGGCTCGATCTCGCCGTAGTGGATCGAGAAGCCGTGTCCGAACAGCAACATGTCGCCCTCCGCGATCCCGTCGCGGATCTCCGACTCCCACACGTCGTGGTGGCGCTCGTCGGGCAGCAGGATCATCACGAGGTCGCCGCGGCTCGCGGCCTCCACGACCGACAGCACCTCCAGGCCCTGCTCGCGCGCCTGCGCGACCGAGGGCGAGTCCTCGCGCAATCCGACGACGACTTTCACGCCGGAGTCCTTGAGGTTCAGCGCGTGCGCGTGGCCCTGTGAGCCATAGCCGATGATCGCGACGGTCTTGTCGTCGAGGAGTTTGAGGTCTGCATCGTCGTCGTAGAGCATGAGGCGGCAGGCTATCGCAGACGAGGGGCCCGGCCAGGCGACCTCCGGGCCGCCTGCGCCACCCTGGTGGTCATGCCGAAGCCACCGCGACGAGCGAGCGTCCGGGGATCGCGAGCGAGCCGTCGGAGTCGGTGTGCGGAGCGAGTCGCGCGGCGACCTCGGCGCGCAGCCGATCCACCTCCGCGGCTGGTTGCGCGAGCACCGCGTCGTGCAGCGCGCGCGAGATGTCGAGCATCGTCTCCCAGAACGTCTCGAAGCTCTCGTGGCGGTAGCGCAGATCGACCGCGTCGAGGGTCAGCTCGGTGAAGCCCGCGCGCAGCAGCAGCTCGCGCACGCGCTCGGGGTCGCCGAGGGCGAACGGTCCGGGGGCGTCCGCGTCGGGCTGCCCCCCGAGTCCGCGCTCGCGCAGCACCGACATCGGCGCCAGCGACCACGGGTTCGCGTCGAGCGCGTCCCACACCGCGAGCGCGACGCGCCCGCCGGGGCGCAGCACGCGGCGCGTCTCGATCAGCGCCGCGAGCGGATCGACCATCAGCATGTAGCCCCAGCGGCACAGCACCGCGTCGACGCTCGCGACCGGCAGGTCGATCCATTCGGCATTCCACGTCTGGAACTCGACGTTCGTGAGGCCGAGCTCCGCGGCGCGCACGCGGGCGCCGTCGAGCATCCCCTCGGCCTGGTCGGAGAGGATCACGCCGCCGTTCGGCGCGACGAGCTCCGCCGCGAGCAGCCCCGTCTCGCCGAGGCCCGCCGCGAGCTCCAGCACGCGCTGCCCCGCCTGCGGGTCGATCGCCTGCACCAGCCACATCGAGACCGGCGCGCCGAGCTCGCGAATCGCGTGCTGGCGGCGCACCCAGCCCGGCGCCGCATCTTCCCAATGCTCGGCGCTGCGGCGCCGCTGCTCGTCGGCGTCGGCGCCGCCGCGCTCCTCGCCGCCGCCGCTGCGCGCGCTGCCCAACGCTCCCGCGCCCATCCCTCCCGCGCCGTCCGTGCCGCCGTTGCTGTGCTCGGCGCCGCTCATGCGAGCTCTCTGCGCAGCAGCTTGCCCGAGCGCGTGCGCGGCAGCGGCCCGGTGACGAGCGCGACCTGCTTGGGGACCTTGTACGGCGCGAGGCGCGCGCGGCAGTGCGCGCGCAACTCCTCGGCGCGCGGCGCGGCGCCCTCGCGCACGACGACGAGCGCCGCGACGATCTCGCCCCAGCGCGCGTCCGCGCGCGGCAGGACCGCGGCCTCGAGCACCGCGGGGTGCGCCTCGAGCACCGCCTCGACCTCGGCGGGCGCGACGTTCTCTCCGCCGCTGACGATCGTGTCGGCCTTGCGTCCGGTCACCTCGAGACTTCCTTCGCGGTTCAATCTACCCAAATCGCCGGTGCGCAGCCAGCCATCGGCGCCGGCCGCGCCGCGCGCGACCGTCGGACCGTAGAGTTCGATCTCGCCGTCCGTGGCGGTGCGTACGCGGGCGCAGAAGAGCGGCGGGCCCGCGCTGGGAGCCGGTACGGGGACGGCATCTGCGTCAGCGGGTTTCCGGACCGGATCGGTGCGCGCAAGCTCGCCGCCGACCGCGCGGCTCGTAACCGCGAGCGGCGTCGTCGTGACTTGCGAGCAGGCCTCTGTAAGGCCGTACGTGAGACTCACCGGCACGCCCGCCTCTCGCGCGCGCTCCAGCAAAGCCGCGGCCACGGGACCGCCGCCGGTCAGCGCGCAGCGCAGCGCGGGGGGCTCGCGCAGGCCCGCGTCGAGCAGCCGCGCAAGCATCGTCGCGACCAGCGAGACGAGCGTGATCCCCGCGCGCGCCGCGACATCCGCGGTCGCATCCGTGGGGCGCGCCGCATCGTCGTCACTGCCGGTGCCGCCGCCGGCCATCAGCTCACCCAGCACCGCCTCGGTCTCAAAGCGCGGGTGCACGACCGCGGTCGTGCCGTAGATCGCGCTGCGCAGCAGGATCGAGAGGCCGCCGACGTGCGCCAGCGGCAGCGCGCACAGCCAGCGCTCCGCGGGGTCCAGGCCAAGCGCGACCGCCGAGCCGAGCGCACTCCAGAGGAAGTTGCCGTACGTCAGCTCGATCGGCTTCGGCGCGGAGGTCGTGCCCGAGGTGTGGATCACCGCGGCGACTGCGTCCAAGTCGTGGACCGCATCGGGGTCCGTCTCGTCCCTCACGAGGATGCCGGCATTGGACTCGGCCTTGGCCTCGCCAGACGCGGGGGCCACGCCCGGCGGTTGCTCGGCGAGCGGCTCCTCGAGCACCAGCGCCGCGCCGTCCTGGATTGCACAGCGCTCGTGCGCGCCGAGGCGCAGGTCAACCGGGACCGCGGCGGCGCCGAGCAGCATGCAGGCGTGCAGCGCGTACGCGAACTCGAGCCCGGCCGGTAGCGCAATCGCCACACGCTCCCCGCGCCGCACGCCGCGCGCACCCAGCGCCGCGGCGCCCTCGCGCGCGCGGACGAGGAGCTCTGCGTAGGAACAACACCCCGCCGGGGTCTGCAGCGCGGTCGCGTCCGGCGTGGATGTGGCGGCGCGCTGCAGCCAGGCTTCGACCACCATGCTCACAGGCTAGCCCTCCGCGGGCACCTGGGGCGAGATTCTCCCACAGCTCACCGGCAGATGCGATCGCGACCACACCGAGTGAGGATGTCTCACCAAATCAGCGTGAACTGTTGTGCGCTCTCGTCGAAAAGCACCTTGAAGGCAGCCATAAAGTCCATACGACCCCAGAGCACCGACGCACTCGACCCAGGAACGAACACGGGGCGCAGCGACAGCGACAAGGTCGGCAGCCCCGTCGGCTGGGCGGTGCTTGGCTGCAACGCTTCAAAAGCCGGGGCCGGCGAACTCGCCGTCCCAATCGTGACCGTCGTCAGCGTCGACGAACCGTACCCCAAGAGAGCAGCATAGCCGAGCGGCATCGCCGTCCTGTCCGCACCGGTGTCAAGAAGTCCGACAAAGCCGCCTCTCCTGCCGTCGATGCCTGTCAAATGCGCCCATAGAAAGGGTCGGTTACCCGTGCCGAGCGGGTTGGTGTAGGGCAGGTCAACCGTCGGCACGAGCGAGCGTGCTAGAGAATCAGAAGCTCGCTGCCCTGGGCAGGAACAAGGATGAGCGTATCGTCACCGGATACCGCGCGACTGTCGCGAAGCGCGACGGCATCGAGATCGTTCGCCACTACGCGACCCTCGCGGAGAGCCACCCACTGGCCTGCGTAGGGCGCCAGATCCTCCTTGGGCATCATGGCCTGCTGCTCTAGCTGAATCTCTTCGACGACCATTTTGCCTAGCCACCGGTTTCGGGATGAATAGGGCGTCCCGTTTGGATAACCCTTCTCTAGGGGAGGTTAGCAATGCTCAGGCCCACCACGACATCTGCGGTGTGTGTCGCCCGGCGACGCGACCGGCCGCGCACCACCGCTAGCCTTCCCGCATGCCCACCACCTGGATCCCCGCGGGGGACTACACCGACATCCGCTACGAGAAGTCGGCCGAGCCCGACGCGAATGGGTCCGCAGCCGGCGAGCAATCGCCCGCGATCGCCAAGATCACGATCGCCCGCCCCGAGGTGCGCAACGCGTTCCGGCCGCAGACGATCATCGAGATATCCCGCGCTTTGGAGCACGCGCGCGAGGACACCGAGGTCGGCGTGATCGTCCTCACGGGCGAGGGTCCCGACGCGTTCTGCTCCGGCGGCGACCAGCGCGTGCGCGGCGACTCCGGCTATCTCGCCGAGGACGCCGCGGGCGCGAAAGGCGTCGGGCGCTTTCACGTCACCGACCTGCACATCCAGATGCGCCGCCTGCCCAAGCCGATCGTCGCGATGGTCGCCGGCTACGCGATCGGCGGCGGGCACGTCCTGCACCTCGTCTGCGACCTCACGATCGCCGCGGAGAACGCGCGCTTCGGACAGGTCGGCCCCCGCGTCGGCTCCTTCGATGGCGGCTTCGGCGCGGGCCTGCTCGCGAACATGGTCGGCCCCAAGAAGGCCAAGGAGATCTGGTTCCTCTGCCGCCAGTACGACGCGCAGGAGGCGCTGCAGATGGGGCTCGTCAACACCGTCGTGCCGCTCGCGCGACTCGAGGACGAGACCGTGCAGTGGTGCCGCGAGATGCTCGCCCTCTCCCCCTTCTCGCTGCGCCTGCTGAAGGCCAGCTTCAACGCCGCCGAAGACGGCCTCGCCGGTGTCCAGCAGCTCGCCCACGACGCCAACCTCCTCTTCTACATGAGCGAGGAGGCCCAGGAGGGCCGCGACGCCTACAAGGAGAAGCGCCGTCCCGACTTCTCGCAGTTCCCGCGGCGGGCGTAGTGGCCGTCGCGGTCCCGGGCAACGCCAGCGCGGTGCGCATCTGGGTGATGGCGGCGCGCGTGCGCACGCTGCCCGCAGCGATCGCGCCGGTGCTCGTGGGAACCTCGCTTGCGCTTGGCGCCGGGCACTTCCGCGCGCTCGCGTTCGTCGCGGCGTTACTCGGCGCGATCTTCATCCAGGTCGGCACGAACCTCTCCAACGACTACTCCGACGCGCGGCGCGGCGCGGACACCGAGGACCGCCTCGGCCCGGTGCGCGTCACCGCCGGCGGGCTCGTCCCGCCACGGCAGGTCCTGATCGCGACGTACGTCACGTTCGGCCTCGCGGTGCTCTGCGGCGTCTACCTCGTCGCGGTCGCCGGCTGGGAGCTGATCGCAGTCGGCGCCGCGTCGATCCTCGCCGGCGTCCTCTACACCGGCGGCCCGCGCCCCTACGGCTACGAAGGGCTCGGCGAGGTCTTCGTGTTCCTCTTCTTCGGGATCGTCGCCGTCGCGGGCTCCTACTTCGTGCAGGTCCAGCAGCTGCCGTGGCAGCCGTTCGTCTGCGCGGTCCCCGTCGGCCTGCTCGCGAGCGCGATCCTCGTCGTCAACAACGTCCGCGACCTCGATACCGACCGCCGCGCGGGCAAGCGCACCCTCGCGGTGCGCCTCGGGCGCGAGCGCACGCGCACGCTGTACACCGCGATGCTCACCCTCGCCTTCCTCTGCGCGCCATTGCCGTGGGTGTTGGGATCGATGACGGCCTGGCTACTGCTCCCCTGGGCCGCGACCCCGCTCGCGCTCGCCGTCGCGCGCGTGGTCCGCACACGCGTGGATGGGCCGTCCTTGAATGAAGCGCTGGCGCGGACGGGGCTGCTGCAGCTCGTGTTCTGCCTGCTGTTTGCCGCGGGGATCCTCGCGAGCGGGGGGATCGGGGGCTGAGACACCTCCAGCGGGTGCACGCGCAGCCTCATGCGCTCGCTCTTGTGCTGACCTTACGTAAGCGCCGCGCCGGGCGGGGCTGTGGTGGCCCCGCCCGAGTCGCGGTCGTTATGTGTGACTCCACGCGTGGCGCGGGTGCAGCCGGACGGATGCCCGGCTGCACGTTGGCAATTACGGCGTGCTGCTAGATCGCGTTGATCGATTCCGGTTCTCTTTCCGAATCTTTGAGGAGTCCGCTGCCTTCGGTGGTGAAACCACCACCGTAAAAACAGCCCCGCGCGACGAAGTACACCCGCGAGCCATCCGGTGCGAGCCGCACCACACCCTGCACATCCGCCGCTTCACCGACCCGCGGATCATGCGAGACCTGCACCAGCGAAGTCACGCTCGTGTTCTGCGCTTCGCCAAGCGCGCACGCTTCACCGACACCGGAAGGGCAGCCGATGTTCGCCAGGTAGAGATCCTTTGTGGTGTCCTTGTCCCCTTCGACAAGCGGCGCCTTGGTCATGAAGAACACCCGCGACCCATCCCGTGAAGCGCCCACAAATTCAGCGGGAGGCCGCGCCGACGCGATAGCCGCGCCGCCGCACGGCACTTCGCTGCACGCCGAGGTCAGCGGCCGCGACACTTCAAGCGTCCTCACCCCACCCACACGCACAAACAACTGAGCGTGGTTTTCTTGCCTTTCGCAATGCGTCGTCGCGGTGAAGAACACCTGCCTGCCACCCGCGGAGATCGCGTTAAACGAACTCGGAGATTCACCGTTAGCCTCATCACCGAAGTCTCCGTCTGCAGCGCTTTCCAAGCCTAGCGTGTCGCGACATTCCGGACTGACCAGGCCACCCGAGTTATTCAACCCCACGAGCCGCACCTGCCGGAGTTCACCGCCGCAACCACGATTTACTTCATAGAGATGTTCCGCGACAGTGGAAAACGTAGGGACAGACAGATAATATTCACCGGGGTCCGGGGGAACAACGACCACGTGGCAGAAATCGATACTGGCCCCCTTATACCCTGGCGCGGAGATCTGGCTTTTCTGCGGCGTTTCCAAGGTCGGCTCGGCAGCTTCCCAAGCCGTCGAGATGTCTGGTTCGACGACCGAGTGAACGAAGAGCTGCGCCTGCTCACCAAACACATTCGCGACTTCATTACTCGGACCCAACCTACCCAATGCCGCCGTGACAGTCAACGTCGGGGAGACATCCTGGTTTCCATCGACCACTTCAGATGTAAGGCTGGCGGGCGGCCAAAGCGACTCTGTGGACCACCCCGATCCAACCCGGTGCGCAACGTATGCCATCTCGTCGTCACTCTGGGTAAGCCCGATCGGCGCGCCCGCGAACACGCCGGGTGAGAAGAACGCGACGCTTTCGCCGTCCTGTGCGACAGCTTCGATATTGAGTGCGCCATACCCGTCCTTGAACGGCGGACTGACCATCTCATAATGGCGTTCGGGGTTCAGCGCCAGCGCCGGCGCGGCACACGCGAGCATGCCGGCGAGCGTGCACAGCACGGGCGCAAGCGCCCAGGTGAGCCTGCGGACACCAGTCTGACGCTCTGCTTGCTGTGGCACGATTCTCACCTGTTTCTCCCTCTGTGGCGGCTGGATTGCTCTGCCGGTCCTCTGTGCCACGCGACACGCGCTGGCGCCCGTGCGGTCTCCTGCTTGTGTCTTTCCTGCGTTGCCGAGCGCGCGCATCACGAGGCCCCCTGTGAGGCACCGACGTCCGACCCGAGCCGCTGCGCGACCTGCCAGCCGAGCCGTGTGAGGCTCCATGCGTTGGACTCGCCTTTGGCCTGCCCGTCGCCCGCGTTCTCCGCGAGGCCAAGGCGCTCCAGGCGCGCGAGCAGCTTTGATATCTGGCCCTGGTCGTGCATGCCGGCGTGCTCGGCGACCGCGCGGTTGCTGACACCCGGACGCTCAGCGATCACCGCCAGCACCCGCGCCGTGCGATACGTCATCCGCATCGACACGCCCTCCAATGGGTCGCGCTCGAGCCCCGCGCCCGCGCTCTCGAGTCGACCATCGCCGACCGGTAGCGGCGGCGCCGGCCGCATCCGCTCCCGCCGTGCGGCGGCCGGCCCAGATATGGCAGCACGATCATGCTCATCAGCTCGCCCACCAGGCCCGTCAGCGGCTCCGAGGGGCCGCGCAGCAGACGGCCCCCCGCGATCGCGACCGCCGCGCCAACCAAGCCCTCAGCCGTCAACGGGCTGCACTCGCCCCCACGCGCACTCTCACCTCGCCCCTCATCGAGAACCGCGGCCAGGCGGCTGTAAAGGTCCTCGCGACGGCGCAGCACGCGCTGGCCGCCCTGTGTGGAGCGCTCCGCCAGCACCCGCGCGAGCGCCGGCTCGCGGTCGCAGAAGCAGAGGATCACCCACAGGCCGCCACGGACGCGCTCACGCCACGTGAGACCCCCAAGGTCGGCCGCCGCGAGCTCGCGCTCCAGCGCCGCGGCCGCGTCCTCCAACAACGCCAGCAGGCACGCCTCGCGATTCTCAAACAGCTCATAGAACGTGCGCCGCGAGACCCGCGAGCGCCGCGTGATCTGCGTCACCGTCATCTGTGCATACCCGCCGTCCTCGATCGCGCCCAGCGCCCCCGCCAACAGCCGCGTGCGCTGAATCTCCGCAACCTCCACCCCCGGCGCGCCGCCGTCGGGCAACACCGAGCGATCGGAGACGCCCTGGCCCGGGACGCGCTTGCCCGAGACCTGCTGGCCTGCGACGCGCTGACCCGCGACACGCTGACCTGCGACGCGCTTGCCGCTCGTTGCCCGGCGCCGTCCGCCACCGGTCCCGTCCCCCGAGCCAGACGCGACGGGAGAGGACAAGACGGCGCGCGAGCGCACACGCCGCGCCACTACACCCACCCCCCACAAATCCCGCGCGAGCGGGAGGACTTCGCGACGCGAAAGCGCTCCGCCGGCGAAGCTAGCTTCTAGCCGCCGACCTGAAGAGAGAGAGAGAGAGAGATAGATGCGTCAGACTGCTGACGCATCTAGGGTCAGCGCCGCCGATGGCGCCGCACATCCCCGCAACGTATCTCCCTTCAGAAACCACGCTCAAACAACCCCTCATCGCTCTCGACCCAGACCCTCTCCCAACCAACAACCCTGCGAAGCGCGCTCAAGTCGACCGCAGCACGGCCAAACCCAAACCCAGACCTATATGTACACCCGGCAACTAAAAACAATCGACAAACCCCAACCTACACACCCAATGCCGGCGCTCGCCCTCCCGCGTTGGTCGGCCGCGATGCCGAGCTGCTCGCGTTCGAGGTGCTGCTCGACCGCTTCGTGGAGGAGTCGCGCGGCACCTTTCCGATCCGAAGCAAAGACGCTGCGCGGGGCCCATCCACCACCTGATGTCAATAGCAAGACGCTCACGAGCCGTTTCTGGTCTGTCCTCCCAGAGCCCCCGCCACCGCCGCCGGGGTCTCGAACGCCAGCCCGTGACCGCCCGGCACGACCAGCAGCCGCGCGTCGGGGAGCGACCCCACCATGCGCCGCCCGAGCGCCTGGAACTTCCCGTCACGCTCGCCCACCAAGACCGTGACCGGCATCGCCAACTCGCCCAAGCGGTCCCAAAGCGGCGCCATCTCCCCCGTGCCGATCCCACGCAGTGCTGCCGCGAGCGCGTCCGGGCGGTTGCGGCGCTGGTCCGCGCGTGCCAACTCCCCGACCTCCCGCGACTCTCGCGCGAACAGCGGCTGCGAGCGCCAACGCTCGATGAACTCCTCGTAGGGCCCGCGTTCGAGATCGTCGGCCAGCTCGTGGTCGGCGCGCCGCCGCCGCGTGCGCTCCGCCTCATCCTCGATCCCCGCGCTCGTCGAGACCAGCACCAGCCGCGACACGCGCCGCGGCACCCCCAGCGCCACGTGCAGCGCGATCCGCCCCCCCAGCGAGTAGCCGCACAGCACAAAGCGCGCCGGCGCACGCGCCAGCACATGCTCCACACAGCCCGCGAACGTGATCGGCCGCAGGTCCGCCGCCTCGCCGTGGCCCGGCAGGTCGAGCGCCAGCGGCACAAAGTGCTCACGCGGCAGTAGCGCCGCCACCCCGTCCCACGCACGGCGCGTACCGCCAAAGCCGTGCAGAAGGACTACGGGCTGAGGGTCGGGCACAAAGAGCGCCTATATGTTCGGGTCATGTGGCGCCGCGCGGAGGAAATACGCACGGTTGAATGGTTCCACCGCCGCGTCCGGCAATAAGAGGAAGTAGGCAAGCGCGTTCACCATCTGCCCGATCACCCGCTCGCCGCGGTGGCGGTTGAACGGGGGGTCGAGCGCGTAGATGAGGCCATGATGCGCCTGACCGCGACTTTCGCGATCGTGTCTCGCTTGCTCGAAGTCCGCGATGTTGTCGGTGACTATGCCACGGCCGTTTTCCTGCGCGCGAGCAAAGACCTCTTCATCGCTGATCCCGGCGTAGCGAGCCGCATGCGCCGGCTCGCAGATCGCAATCACATCGAGGTCGCGCTTGCGCAACTGCAGCGCGATCGTGGGCGTCCACATCTCGTCCAGCAGTAACCTCACGCCGCAGAGGCGCTCGCCAGCGCACGCCGCAGCTGTTCGGCTGCCTGCGCGTTCATCGCGATGCGCGCCTCGATATCGTCGGGATAGACAGCGTAGTAGCGCGCCGCCAGATCGACAACACGGCGATCGAGCCCACTGATATGCGCCACCGCCGCCATCGGGTCCGCAGCGTCCTCGGCCGCAGCGGCCTTCAGGTCCCGAGCGATCTCCCACACGTCGGGACCGCCGACGATGCCAGCCCGCCTCCCGGTCGGACCCGAGCGGAAGACGATGCCCGGAAACTCTTCGATGCGCAGACCCTCCTCGATCAAACGCTCCGCCACCCGTGCCTTCGACTGGCCGAGCCGCTCACTACGAATATCAAGCATGTCTACTACCTCAGCGGAGAACCGTGCCGAAAACGACTTCGTCCGCCTCGCGGGGGGCATCGTCATCTACTCCCTTGCATGGCTTTGTAATGCAAAGTAGCACAGACCTGACGAAGCCTCGGCTGTGCGGCCAAGCCCGTGCATAAGCAGGAGTGGCTATCGCCAGGCCACGCCGAAGACGCCTTCGAGCTCACTATGCAAGCGCACCGTCAGCGACGAACCAACGCTGTCGCAGGGCGCTGACCGCTGCCAAACGCTCGTAGTCGCGGTCGTAGTGGACGAGCGGCACGCCGGCGCATTCGGCCGCCGCGCCGATCAAGAGATCCACCGGTGGCACGCGGCGATGATCGCCACCGGCCGCAAGCAGCATCTGCAGCTCCCGGGCGCGTCCCCACAGCCCGGCTCCCATCGGCACCGACTCAAACGCATCCAAGCGAGCCGCGACCTCGCGCGCGCGGGTCTCGTTCGGCGTCAGGCGAATCAACTCGACTGCGACGAGATCGCAGACCAGCACCCGGCCAGCTCGCACCTGAGCGTTGAACCACGAGGCGAGCGCGGGAAAGCGACGGTCGCGCACCCACGTCCACACTCCTGTGTCGAAGAGCGCCGGCCGCTCCAGTACAACCGGCTCGATCTCACTCGCGATGATCAGCGAGCCGCTCCCGGCGGTTGATCTCCACCTCGGCGGGAGTCCCGTCGATATCGCGTACGACATCGAAACCGCTCAGCGTGCCTCGCCGCGCAACCTCGCGCAGCGCCGCGTTGACGGTGGCGCTCAAGCCGGTCGTGCCCAGCTCGACACCCGCCGCCTCCAGCGCTCGCAAATCCACATCAACAGTGGTGCGCGACATGCGCATCATCGTACCGCATCACTAGTCACACGAGCATTCGCATCGGGCCCTCGGAATAATCCAACCCGATGCGCATGAGCGTCACCACGCGCGTGCTGCGCCTGCGGCAGCCGCTGCAGACCTCCTACGGCGCGCTCACCGAGCGCGAGCTCTTCACCGTCGCGCTCAGCGACGACGACGGTCCCACCGGCTACGGCGAGGCCGCGCCGCTCGAGCCCTACGACGGCGTCAGCCCTCAACGCGTGCGCGATGCGCTCGCCAGCTACCGACCCGTGCTGATGCAATCCGAGGGCGCCACCGGCGCGCAGCTGATCGACGCCTGCCGCCGCGTCTGCGACGAGCCCGTCGCGCTCGCCGCGATCGACCTCGCGTTGTGGGACCGCGCCGGGCGACGCGCCGGGCGACCCGTCGCCGCGCTGCTCACCGACACTCCCGCGCGCGAGGTCACCGTCAACGCCACCCTCTCCGCCAGCGACCGCGCCGGCGCCGCCGCGCAGGCCGCCGCTGCGGTCGCCGCGGGTTATGACTGTCTCAAGGTCAAGGTCGGCCTCGGCGACGACCCCGGACGCCTCGCCGCCGTCCGCGCCGCCGCCGGACCCCACGTCGCGCTGCGCGTCGACGCCAACGGCGCCTGGAACGTCGAGGAAGCCGTGCGCGCGATCGACGCTCTCGCCCCCGCCGGGCTCGAGCTCGTCGAGGAGCCCACGCATGGCCTGGAGGCCGTGCGTGCCGTGCGCGAGCGCGTCGCCGCCCGCGTCGCGATCGACGAGACCGCAGCCGCGCACGGCGCGCTGCGCGCCGGCGTCGCCGACGCCGTCTGCCTGAAGATCTCCCGCTGCGGAGGGATCGCCGGGCTGCTCGCCGCCGCCGCGCTCGTGCGCGCCTCCGGCGCCGAGGTCTACCTCGCCTCCACCCTCGACGGCCCTCTCGGGATCGCCGCCGCCGTCCACGCCGCCGCCGCCCTCGCCTCGCGCGGGCCACTCCCTCCCTGCGGGCTCGCCACGCTCGGGCTGTTCGATGGCGTCGAGGACGTCCTGCCCCTGCGCCGCGGGCGCATCGCCGTGCCGCTCACAGCTGGGTTGGGCGTCGCGCCGCCGTCCGCCTGACAGACAGATGCGCGCCGCTCCACTCGCACGAGCGCCCCTCCACTCACACGAGCGCCCCTCGACTCACTCCAGCGCCCCCTCCACTCACACGGACATCCCTCCACCAGCACAAGGGCACGAGCGCCGCTAAACCGAGAGGCCACTCGAGCATGCAAATGTTTTTAAGGAGTTCCTTTCAACGCAAAACAATTCCCAAGCGTAAGATCCTTCAAAAATTGACGTCCGATCCCGAACCCCCGCGAGCACTCCGGGCACCCTGCATGCGGCGACAAGCGGATAGAACTACGTCCGATCCTCGCCCCCACCGACACCTACCTCCTGCTGCGCGCCTTCGTCGACGAGCTCGCGCGCTGCGGCCTGCGCGACGCCTGCACCTCACCCGGCTCGCGCTGCACGCCGCTCGTGCTGAGCCTCGCGCGGGATGAGCGCGTGCGCTGCCACTCACACATCGACGAGCGCTGTTCCGGCTTCTTCGCGCTCGGGCTCGCCAAGTCATCGGGACGGCCCGTCGCCGTAACCTGTACCTCGGGCACCGCGCTCGCCGAGCTGCTGCCCGCGGCGATCGAGGCGCACGAGGCGCGCGTGCCGCTGCTGATTCTCAGCGCCGACCGCCCCCCCGAGCTGCGCGAGAGCGGCGCCGGCCAGACAATCGACCAGCTCAAGCTCTTCGGCGACGCCGCGAAGTGGTTCTTCGAGGTCGACGTCCAGGACGCCGGCGAGCAGCGCCTGCGCTGGATGCGCACGCTCGCCTGCCGCGCCTACTGGCGCGCGCTCGAGGGGCGCCCCGGGGTCGTGCACCTCAACTTCCCGCTGCGCGAGCCGCTCGTGCTCGACGGCGAACGACTGCCCGACGACCCGAGCGCCCGCCCCGACGGCGCCCCCTATGTGCGGCGCCCGCCCGCGCCTGCGCACACCACACGCGGCGAGGATGAACTGCGCTCGCTGCTCGCCGGCGCGCGACGCGGAGTACTCATCGCCGGCCGCCACGAGCCGCGCGCAGGGGCCGCCGCCGAGCTCGGCGAGGCCGCCGCCGCGTTCTGCGCGGCGCACGGCTGGCCGCTGCTCGCAGACCCCCTCTGCGGCGCGCGGCGCGGGGACGCCGCAATCGCGCACTACGACGCGCTGCTGCGCGACCCCGCCTTCGCCGCCGCGCAGCGGCCCGACCTCGTGCTGCGCGTCGGCGACCTGCCGACGTCCAAGCCGCTGCGCGAATGGCTCGCCGGCCTCGGTGACGTCCCGCAGGTCGCGCTCGACCCGGACGGCGCCTGGCAGGACCCCGCGGGGGTGCTCACGCACTCACTCCCGCTGGAGCCCACGGCGGCGCTGGCCGCACTCGCCGACGCGCCCATACAAGACCCGGGGGACGCTCCTGCCAATCGCTCACGCACACCGGGCACCGTTTCCCTCGAGCCCGCAGCCGCGACACGCGCGAACCCGGACTGGCTCGCCGCGTGGCGCAGCGCCGACGAGCTCGCCGCCGAGGCGATCCTCGGCGTGCTCGCCGCCGGCGGCCTCAGCGAGCCCGTCGTCGCGGTCGAGCTTGGTGTGCTGCTACCCGCGCAGGCCACGCTGTTCGTCGCCTCCTCGATGCCCGTCCGCGACATCGAGACTTTCTGGCCCGCGCGGCCCGATCCCCCACGCGCGCTGTGCAACCGCGGCGCCAACGGCATCGACGGCACCGTCTCCAGCGCCTTCGGCGCCGCCGCCGACGGACGCGGACCGGTTGTGCTGCTGATCGGGGACGTCGCGCTCGCACACGACATCGGCGGCCTGCTCGCCGCGCGGCGCCTGCAGTTGGCGCTGACGATCGTGCTGATCGACAACCGCGGCGGGGGCATCTTCGACTTCCTGCCCGTCTCGCAGGCGCCGCTGGCGCGCTCCGTGCACGAAGCACAGATGCCCGGAGCGACAGAATCGGGCGACAGCGGCGTGCGAGATCCGGGTGCCACTCTCGGCGATCAGGACCTCTACACCCGCCACATCGCGACCCCCACCGGGCTCGACTTCGCGCACGCCGCGCGGCTCTACGGGTTCGGGCACGAGCACGTGAGCGACGTCGCCGCGCTCCGCGCCGCGCTCGAGCGCGCCCTGACCGCGCGCCCGCCAGCCGCGCGGATCATCGAGGTGCGCACCGACCGCACGGCCAACGTCGCGCTGCACCGCCGCGTCTGGGCCGCGGTGTCCGGGGCGCTCGGCGCCGGCTAGCAGCAACCGCGCCCCTCAATACCTCAAAGCCGCCGCTAGCGAAGAGTGACCGCAGCAGCAAAGACGGCCAAAGCGGCCCTCGCGGGGCCGACGCGCGGCGAGTCGAAAACATCGAGCCCATCTCGCGGCAGCGCATTCGCGTGCCCGCTCGCGGCGCAACGACCTACGCCCACCGTTCGCTTGCAAGCACGCCACCCCAAGCGTAGCCTCGAAATATTCAAATCGCCTCGATCGTCCGCTCGTCGCTTCGACGGAGGGGAGGAACCATGAGCCTGAAACTTGGGGGTACTGGCATTCCGGCCGCCGCAGTCGCCGCAGCCGCGGCCGCCGCGGCCGCCGCGACGGCTCTCCTCATCGCCGCGACGCCCGCAAGCGCAGCGGAAGCGTGTGGCAGCGAACTGGTCGGTGCCGGCTCCTCGCTGCAGGGCATCGCGCAGAGCGAAGTCTGGAGCGGCGGCTGGAAAGGCGGAGAATGCGAAACCAAGCCGACCGTCAAATACACCGTCACGAGCAGCGGCAAGGGCCTCGAACAGTGGGGCTCCGCCGCCGGCGCGCTCGGCGGGGGCAGCGCCGAAAAACCCTTCCCGATGTTCGTCGCGACCGACATCGCGCCAGAAGGCCCCGAGGAAACGAGCGCAACCCAACTCGCGAACATGGCCAAGGCCGCGAGCATCACCAAAGGCGTCATCCCCGACGAAGCGCTCGCGATACCCGTCGCGCAGTCCGCGATCGCCGTCCTCGTCAGCCCGCCGGCGGGGTGCGCGCTCGAAGAAGGAAGCGGCAAACCGTCGATCAAGAGCAAAACGCTCGAGGAAGAGTGGGAAAAAGACTCCGTCACCTTCAAGAACCTCATCGCCGGCGCCAAACTCTCGTGCAAGGCGTGTAAGAAAAGCGAAGAAGAAGCGCTGCTCGAATCCAAGCCCAAACTGGAGGCCTATAGCTCGCAGTCCGGGACGACCGCCGCCTTCAAGCGCTATCTCGCAAGCATCGGCCCGGAAAAAAACGAATTCGTGAGCCTCACCGAAACGGCCGAAAAATCGGCCAACACGACGTGGCCCAAAACGCTGCCCTCGGGGCAGCCCGTCGAGACCGGCAATACGACCGACAAGATCCTCGCGGAAACCGTTCGCAAAACCGCGGGCACGATGGGCTTTGCCGACCTGTCCGACGCGGCGGCCGTCAGCTTTGGCGAAAAAGCGGCGGAAATCGAAAAAAACTCCGGCCACGACTCCTTTTTCGTGCGTGTCCAGAACAACAAAAAGGAAGCCGCCGAACCGGAATACGCGTCGCCCGAAAGCAGCAAAGCCTCCAACTGCTCCAGCGCCGAATACAAAGCGGCTCCAGGCGAAATCGGACCGGGGGTCGACTGGTCGAAAGTCGTGGACTCAGACTTCGAAGCAGGCAAAAGCACCAACTACCCCATCTGTACGCTCACATATGACATCGGCTGGCGCTGGTACAGTTTGCCAGAACCCAGCGCGGCCGAAATCCTCACAGGCGACGGCCTCTACGGCGTGCCGGAACTCGAAGCAAAAGCGGCATATACGGTCGAAAACGAAGCCGCAGTCGCCAACTACCTGCGGTATGTCATCTCGACGGAAGCCGAAGGCGGCGGCCAGAGCAAAGCGTTGGAAGAAAAGCACTACGCCAAGTTGCCCACGAGCATCCAAAAAGAGGTCGCAGCCGGCCTCGGAGTGCGCTCCAGCGAACCCGCCGAAAACGCCGCGACGTGGCCCGACGCCGCGGAGGAAGAAGAAGAAGCCAAACAGGAAGGCGAACCCGGCAAAGGCCCGATCTGGCTGGCGTCGGTCGGCGACTCATACATCGCCGGGGAGGCCGGTCGCTGGGCGGGCAACTCAAACCGCAATATGGGCCAAGGCGAAGTGTTGACCGACGCGCTCGGCGGATCTGCTTACTTCGACGAACGCCGCGTCAGGGAAACCATTCTCGGATGCCATCGCTCGGCCTCGGCCGAGATCTATATCGGTCGCGTCGGCGGTCTCGACGCCGCGCCGTTTGGCGTCAACTTCGCGTGTTCCGGAGCAGAGACCGCGACTCAGTGGACGACGGGCCCCCGCAGATTCAAGCCCGGCCTTGACTTCTCTAGCGAAACAATCGAAGGCGTGAAATATTTAGGTCAAGCGCTCTTGCTCGAAAAATTTGCGCTCAAACACAACGTCAAGCTCGTGGCGATCTCGATCGGCGGAAACAACATCGGCTTTGGCAACATCGCAACGGCGTGCGTCTCGAGCTATCTGCGTGCAGCCACGCCGTGCAGCGAAGAACTCGCGATTACCGGCGGGCTCGCCATGAACTTTGCTCCGACCATCGCCAACGTCAGGGAAGCCATCTTGAACGTAGCCAAAGCGATGAAAAACGCCGGCTACAGCGAAAAAATGTATAAGATCGTCGTTCAGAACTATCCCTCGCCGATACCCAAGCTGGAAGGCGAATTCCGCTACCTCCAAGGCGCAGGCGGGATCTTCGCTCCGCGTGCGCCCGTCGGCTGCCAGTTCTGGAACAGAGATGCGGAATGGACGATCGGGACGGCGCTACCAACATTCATCAACTTCGCCGTGCGCGCCGCGGGCGAGCTCACGGAGCTCAAGAACATCAAGTTCCTGAATCTCGAATCGGCCTTTAACGGGCATCGACTTTGCGAAAATGGCGTTAAACTTGTCGAGGAAATCGCCGGATTGGCCGGCGGCCGCTGGGATGTCGAACAAGCGGCCGCGGCCGAAAATAGTGAGTGGATCAACCGCGTCCGTCCCGTTATTGGCGTTCTCGGCGTGGGTCGCAATTACCAGTTGGTGGAAAGCCTGCACCCCAACTACTGGGGGCAGCTCGCACTGCGCAACTGCCTGCGGCTGGCCTACAACGAAAACGTCCCCCGCGGCGGGGCATGTAATCAAGTCGCCAAAGGTGGACTCACTGAAATAAACAAAGGCGAGCCGGTGATGAAACTCAAACCGGCTCGGGAATTCAACGTCGAAAAAGCCGGCGAAGCGACTGGCAAATCTCATGTCTTCAAGCTCGGGAGCATCACCGTAACTTGCGCTAGCGCGAGCTTCAAATGGGAACAGACGGAAACCTCGAACATCTTCGTACTCACGCCCGCCTACAGCGAATGCACGGGCAGCGGAGGGTCCTTTGAAAAAGTGCCCGTTACCGCGACCGTCAAAGAATGCGGCTACGTGATCGGCGAACCCCCCTCCGAAGCGGATGAAAGCGAACTGCTGCTGCCCCCGGGCTGTCAGGTGAAGCTAAGCGGGACGTTTCTCTCGGAATGCAAAGCAAAGATCGAAGGTCCGCAGGAGCTCGAAAAGACTGACGTCAAAGACCTCAACACCACCAAAGGATCCTTCGAAGGCGAATTGAGCTTCGAAATCCCCAAACTGGCGTTTACGAGCGAAGGCACCGGATGCGCAGGCGCCGGCATACCGAGTGAAGGCACCGGCGAATACAAAGGCAAAGTCACAGAGAAAGGCGCGATCATTGAATAGCGCGCGCTACCCCGCCAGCAGCGGCAGCAGCGCCTGCAGCTTGACCTCGGTCTCCGCGAGCTCCGCCGCGGGGTCGGAGTCACGCACGACCCCCACTCCCGCGTAGCAGCGCGCGAGGCGACCGCGCAGCAGCGCGCAGCGCAGCGCGACGCAGAACTCGCCGTCGCCCGCCGCGTCGGCCCAGCCGACCGGTCCCGCGTACCAGCCGCGGTCGAGGCCCTCGAGCGCGGGAATCAGCGGCCGCGCACGCGCGAGCGGCTCGCCGCCGACGGCGGGCGTCGGGTGCATCAGCTCGAGCAGCTCGATCACGTCCAGCGGCTGCGCGAGCTGCGCGCGGATCGGCGTCGCGAGGTGCTGGATGTTCGCGACCTTCACCAAGGTCGGCTCCGGCGAGGCCGTGACCCACAGCGCGTGCTGGCGCAGCGTGCGCTCGATGCGGCGGATCACGATCGCGTGCTCCTCGCGGTCCTTCGCGGAGTGCATCAGCTGTTCGCCGAGGTGATCGTCGACCGCGGGGTCCGCGCTGCGGCGCATCGAGCCCGCGAGCGCCAGCGTGCTCACGCGGTGGCCCTCGCGGCGCAGCAACAGCTCGGGGCTCGCCGCGACGAACGCCGCATCGTCGCGGCCCACGCAGAACACCGAGCACGCGGGGAACGCCTCGCGCAGTACCCCGAAGACCGCCGCGGGATCGTGCGCGCGCGGCGCGTGCACGTCGACCTCGCGCGCGAGCACGATCTTCTCGAGCTCCCCCCCGCGGATCTGCTCGACCGCGCGCGCCACCGCGGCCTCGTAGTGCTCCGGCGGCATCGCGCTCGCGATCCGAAAGCGACCCGAGGGATCGGGATCGAGCAGATCCAGCGGCCGGCGCGCGGCGATCGTGCGCTCCACCTCGCCCAGGCGCGCCTCCAGGCGCGCGAGCAGCTCCCGCGCCGTGTCATCGGGCTGCGCGAGCGCCGCGACCGTCAGCCCTACCCGGCAGCCGCCCCGCGAGCCCGTCGCCCGCGCCGCCACCGCGCGGTCGCCGCCGCCGCGCGCATCGCGGGTCAACGCGACCTCGGGCACGACCAGCGACGCCGGCTCGAAGCCGCTCCAAACGGGATCGCGCCCGCCGTCCGGAGCGAACGCGAAGCCGCCAACCGCGAGCGGACCCGAGCGCTCGCGCGCGTCCGGAGGGTCGCTGACGGCCGCCGCCGCGAGCGCGCGCCAGCGATCGGCGACCGTCGCGAAGCGATCCTCGCCGCTCGCCGTCAGGCACGCAGCCTCACCGAGCGCCGCCAACGCCGCGCCGCCGCGCTCGGGCTGCTCGAACAGAAACCACGGCTCCCCCGGCCTGCGCGCCGCGCAAACCACCGCGCTCGGGTCAACGTCGTCGGCAACTGGCAGCGTCAAAGTCGCCAGCGTCGCCCGCCCGCTGCGCCGCGCCCGCGTGACCGCCAGCTCCAGCCGCGCCGCAAGCCGCTCGCGATCCTCCGCGGGCAGCGCGAACGGCTCGCCCGAGGCCTCTTTCAGCCGCTGCCCCGCGGCTTTCCTCACGTCTCCCCGCGGCCGCGCGAGATCGCTATCTCTCCGGTGCGCATCATCTCGATCAGCCCGAACGGCCGCACCATGTTCTCAAACGCCTCGATCTTCTCGGTCGTGCCCGTGATCTCGACGATCACCGAGCGCTTGGTCACGTCGACGACCTTGCCGCGGAAGATCTCCGTGACCTGCATCAGCTCGCCGCGCTGCGCGCCGTCGGCGGCGACCTTGAACATCGCGAGCTCGCGCGTCACCGTGTCGCTCGGGTCGAGGTCGCGGATCTTCAGCACGTTGATCAGCTTGTGCAGCTGCTTGGTGACCTGGTCGATCGGGTGGATCGCGCCGTCGACCGTGAGCGTCACGCGCGAGATCCGCTCGTCGTCGGTCGGCCCGACCGTGAGCGTGTCGATGTTGAAGCCGCGCCGCGCGAACAGGCCCGCGATGCGGGTCAGGACGCCCGACTTGTCTTCGACGAGGATCGAGAGCACGTGCTTGCGGCCCGTGCGCAGGCTGCCCGCCGCTTCGAGCTCCGCGAGGCTGAGCGTGTCCTTGGTCGCCGGCTCGCCCATGACGCTCACCCCACCATCTCCCGCGCGGCCTGGCCGGCGGGAATCATCGGGTACGTGTTCTCCTCGCGCGTCACGCGCACGTCGACCACGACCGGCCCCTCGGTGGCGATCGCGCGCTTGATGTCGTCAACCAGCGTGGCCTTGTTCTCGAAGCGCATCCCCGTCGCACCGTAGGCCTCCGCGAGCTTGACGAAGTCGGGGAACTTGCCCATGTCGACGTGGCTGTATTTGCCGTCCCAGAACAGCTCCTGCCACTGGCGCACCATCCCGAGATAGCCGTTGTTCATGATGAACACCTTGATCGGGATGTTCTCCTGCGCGCACGTCGCGAGCTCCTGCGCGTTCATCTGCACCGATCCGTCGCCCGCCACACAGCACACGAGCCGATCGGGGCAGGCGACCGCCGCGCCCATCGCCGCCGGCAGCCCGAAGCCCATCGTGCCGAGGCCGCCGGAGTTGATCCAGCGCCGCGGCGCCGGAAAGTCGTAGTACTGCGCCGTCCACATCTGGTGCTGGCCGACGTCGCTGGCGACGATCGCCTCGCCGCCCGTCGCCTCGCACAGCGCCTGGATCAGGTACTGCGGCTTGATCTCCGCATCGCTGCTGTCTTCGTAGCGCAGCGGATGCTTCTCGCGCCAGCCTTCGATCCGCGTCCACCAGCCCTCCAGCCGCGCCGGATCGGCTCCCAGCGCGCGGTACTCGACCGCGAGCTTCGCGAGCACGTGCTTCGCGTCGCCGACGATCGGGATGTGCGCCGGGACGTTCTTGGAGATCTCCGCCGGGTCCACGTCGATGTGGATGAACTTCGCGCGCGGCGCGAACTCCGAGAGCTTGCCCGTGATGCGATCGTCGAAGCGCGCCCCCACCGCGCAGATCAGGTCCGCCTCGTCCATCGCGTAGTTCGCCGCGCGCGTCCCGTGCATGCCGAGCATTCCCAGCCACTGCGGGTGCGGCGTCCCACCCGCCTCTGTGCCGCCCGCCTGCGCGCCGTCCCCGCCCACGCCTCCCGCGGGGGGCAGTCGTGCGGGAAACGCCCCCAAACCCATCAGCGTGCACGTCACCGGGAAGCGGTCGCTGCTCGCAAGCGCCACCAGCTCCGCGGAGGCTTCCGCGTTGACGACCCCGCCGCCCGCGTAGATCACCGGGCGCTGCGCCGCCGCCAGCGCCTTCGCGGCCTGACGGATCTGCTTCTGGTTTCCCTCCAGCGTCGGCTGGTACCCCGGCAGGCGCACGTCCGTGACCGGCTCGTACTCGATCTCCGCGCGCGAGAGGTCTTGCGGGATGTCGACCAGGACCGGGCCCGGGCGCCCGCTGCGCGCGAGATAGAACGCCTCGTGGATCGCGCGCGGGATCTCCAGCGGATGCTGGATCATGAACGAGTGCTTGACGATCGGCATCGTGATCCCGATCGTGTCCGCCTCCTGGAAGCCGTCCGTGCCCAGCAGCTCCGTGCGCACCTGGCCCGTGATGAACACCACCGGCACCGAGTCCATCATCGCGTCGCAGATCGGCGTGATCAAATTCGTCGCGCCCGGCCCGCTCGTCGCGAACGCCACGCCGACTTTGCCCGTCGCCTTCGCGTAGCCCTCCGCCGCGTGCCCGCCGCCGGCCTCGTGGCGCACCAGGATGTGGCGGATGCCCGCGTCGACGAACGCGTCGTAGGTGGGGAGGTTCGCGCCGCCGGGAAGCCCGAAGACGACCTCCACGCCCTCCGCCTTTAGGCATGCCATCAATGCGTCAACCGCGCGCATGAACCGACCTCCTTTCCTACATATAGCTCGGGAATTGGAAAAGCCAGTGTACCAGCGGCTTTTTGCACCCCGCACGCCCCGCGGGCGGTTAGGAGGAGCCGACCGCGACGCCGATCGCGAGCACGATCGCACCCGCGAGCGTGACGACGATCAGCGACGAGCGCAGCGAGACGTCCAGGAACCGTTTGCGCACCCACGCGATCACGACCAGCTCCACCGCGACCACCGCGCCCGCAACCAGCAGCGCCTTGTGCACGTCGGGGATCAGGAACGGCAGCGTGTGGAAGATGCTGCCCAGCGCCGTCATCGCGCCGGTGATCGTGCCGCGCACCAATGGCGTACCGCGACCGGTTTCCTCACCGGTACCCGACAGCCCCTCCGAGATCCCCATGCTCACGCCCGCGCCGAGCGCCACCGAGACGCCCACCACGAACGCCGTGTGCGAGTTCGCGGCGACCGCCGCCGCGAAGATCGGCGCGAGCGAGGAGACCGTGCCGTCGATCAGACCGACCAGCGCCGGTTGCACCACGCGCAGCACGAAGTCGCGCTCGTGCTCGAAGCCCGCGCGGTGAATCATGCGGGCGAGCAGATTGGAGCGCACTGGAATCGAAGGCGCCTCGGCGTCCATCGCCCGATTTATAGACGGCCCCGAGCTTCGGGCTCCCTAATGGTCAGGCCGGCGCCACGGGCTGCTGCTCGCCCGCCGCCGGGCCGCGCTCCCACGATTCCGGTGCGATCGCGACCTCTGGGAAGTCCAGCTCCGCCCCGCAGCCCGTGCAGAGCGCATCGTAGATCTTCGTCACGCGCCCACAACTCGGGCATTCTCGGCGCAGCTCGTCGCGCTCGATGCGATACACGCACGCCGCGATCAAGCCGAGGATCGGCACGAGCCCCGAGATCAAGAACCACAGCACGAACGAGCTGCCCTTGATCTTGCCGATGTAGCCGCCCGCCAGCGCGAAGCCCGCCGCGATCAGGACGTAGGCCATCGCGATATCCGCTCCGTGCCGAAAACTACTCGCTCCGTGCCGAAAACTACTCGCTCCGTGCCGAAGACGATGGCCGTCTCCCTCCACGCGCAGCGGATCGCGAGACCCATACCGCCGCCTACAGGATCACGCGCAGCGCCCAGATGACCGCCACGACCGCCACCACCACGACCAAGATCCCCGCGAGGAAGGTGACGATGCCGATGATCACGTGCAGCAGCACCCACGCGGCGACCGCGAGGACGAGCACCGCGAGCACCGTGCGCACGATCGAGCTCGAAGCCGATCGCGATGAGCCCGAAGGCAGCTCTTCCATACCGACAGCGTAGACGGTAGACAGGCGCAACGTAAGCGCAGCACGATCGGACCCATCGCGCCCGTCGCGGTGCGGCCGGACAGGAACCACCGCTCCTGCCCGGCCGCGCCGGGTTGGCACCGCCCGTCCGACGGTCGAGGGGAACCGCGGGGGCGAGGTCTTTAGAGCGCGGACGCCTACCCGCGCGAGCGGCCCCCGCGCGCAAGCTCGCCGGCGATCCGCGCCGTCACGGGATCGCTGCCGCTCGAGCCGCCACCCCGTCCGATGCTGGCCAGGCGGTAGCGGCGAATCTGGGGTCGCCGAGGGGAGGACTCCGCGCCTTCCTCCGGCAGCAGCAGGAACCGCCGCGAGGAGGACTCTAGGGAGCTGTGGCTGGGGGCATTCATAGCGAGCATATTGGCGCGCACGGGCCATCCTGCCTTTGGCCCGAAGTCCAAGATGTCCGCACGGCGCGTGTTTCAGATGCCGAGCTGCTCGTGCACGAGCCGCGTGACCTCGCCGCCGTCGGCGCGCCCCTTGGTCTCGCGCATCACGAAGCCGACGATCGGCCCGATCGCCTTCGCGTTGCCGCCGCGCAGGTTCTCCGCGGCCTCGGGGTTCGCGGCGAGCGCCGCCGCGACGAGCGCGGCGAGCTCCTCCCCGCCGCCGTCGAGCGCCGCGAGTCCCTCCTGCGCGACGACCGCGACCGGGTCTCCGCCATCGGCGATGAGCCGGTCCAGAACCTGCCGGGCGGCACCGACGCTGATGCGTTTAGCGGCGACGAGCCCGACGAGGGCGGCGAGCGCCGCCGCAGCGACCTTCGAGTCCGCCGGGTCCACGCCGTCGGGCAACCGCGCGAGCAGATCGCCGGTGATCCAGTTCGCGAGCGCCTGCGCGGGCGGCGCCGGATCGACGCCCGCGGCGAGCGCCGCGTCGAAGTAGTCGCCGAGCTCGGCGCGGAACGCGAGCCGGCGCGCGCTGTCAGCGCTGAGGCCGACCTCGCGCTCCAAGCGCTCGGCGCGCGCGGCCGGCAGCTCCGGCAGCGCGCCGCGCGCCGCGTCGAGCATCTCCTGGGAGATCGCCACCGGCACGAGATCGGGCTCGGGGAAGTAGCGGTAGTCGTGCGCCTCCTCCTTGGAGCGCAGCGAGGTGATGCGCTCGGTGGCCGGATCGAAGTGCAGCGTCTCCTGCACCACCTGGCCGCCACCGCGCAGGATCGCTTCCTGACGCGCTACCTCCGCGCGGATGCCGCGTTCGATGAAGCGAAACGAGTTCATGTTCTTCAGCTCCGTCTTGACCCCCAGCTCGCTCGCGCCGGCGGGCCGCAGCGAGATGTTCGCGTCGCAGCGCAGCGAGCCCTCCTCCATGTTGACGTCGCTGACGCCGAGCTGGCGCATCGTCGTGCACAGCAGCCGCAGCCATTCGCCGGCCTGCTCGGCCGAGCGGACGTCGGGCTCGGTCACGATCTCCGCGAGCGGCGTGCCGCCGCGATTGAAGTCCACGATGCTCGCATCCGAACCGTGGATGCGCCCACTCGCGCCGACGTGCACGAGCTTCGCCGCGTCCTCCTCGAGATGCACGCGATGGATGCGAATCTCACGCAACTGCCCCCCATTACAGAGCGGCTCGTCGTACTGGGAGATCTGGTAGCCCTTCGGCAGGTCGGGATAGAAGTAGTTCTTGCGATGGAAGATCGAGCGCGGCGCCAGCTGCGAGCCCAGCGCGAGCCCGATCATCAGACCGAAGTGCACCGCGCGCGCATTGGCCACCGGCAGGCTGCCCGGCAGCCCCAGGCAGACCGGGCAGGTGCGCGTGTTCGGCGGCTCGCCGAAGGACAGCGCGCAGCCGCAGAACATCTTCGTCGTGGTCGCGAGCTGGATGTGGATCTCCAGACCGATCACCGGCTCGTACGCGACGGCGTCCGCGGCATCCCCGCCGGCGGCCCCTCCGTGCGCAGGCGTGCCCGTGCCCATCGCGCTGTCCTGCCCCTCGCCGCTCATGCCCGCGCTCGCGATCCATCGAAGCCGAGCGCCTGCTCCAGCGCGTACGCGGCGTCGAGCAGACGGTTCTCGCTGAACACGGGTCCGGCGATCTGCAAGCCCACGGGCAGCCCCGCGCCGCCGGGGCCGAGACCGGCGTCGGCGCCGCTGAGACCGCAGGGAATCGAGATTGCGGGGATCCCCGCGAGCGACATCGGGACCGTGCAGAAGTCGTTGCTGTACATCGACCACGGGTCGCCCGTCTTCTCCCCGAGCCCGAACGCGACCGTCGGGCTCGTCGGGGTGACGATGAAATCGACCCCGGCGAAGGCCGCGTCGAAGTCCTGCACGATCTTCGTGCGCACGCGCTGCGCGCGTCCGTAGTACGCGTCGTAGTAGCCCGCCGAGAGTGCGTAGGTGCCGAGCATGATCCGCCGCCGCACCTCCGGACCGAAGCCATCGTGGCGGGTGCGCGTGTACATGTCGAGCAGATCGGCGGCGTCCGCGACGCGCGCGCCGTAGCGCACGCCGTCGAAGCGCGCGAGGTTCGAGGAGCACTCCGCGGGTGCGAGCACGTAGTAGGCCGACAGCGCGTGCGGCGCGTGCGGCAGGCTGACCTCGCTGACGCTTGCGCCGAGCTCCTCGGCACGCAGAAGCGCCGCCTGGAAGGCGACGAGCACGCCGGGTTCGATCCCGAGGACCGCACCGCCCTCAGCCCCACTATCGCCGCCGGCGCCGCCGGTCAGCTCGCGCGGCACGCCGAGGCGCACGCCGTCGAGGCGCTCAGCGCGTGGCGCCGCGATCCGCTCGGGGAAGGCGAGCGAGGTCGCGTCGCGCGGGTCCTGGCCGATCATGTGGGAGAGCAGCAGCGCCGCGTCGCTCACGTCGCGCGTCAGCGGACCGGCCTGGTCGAGCGATGACGCGAACGCGATCATCCCGTAGCGGGAGACCGCGCCGTAGGTCGGTTTCAGCCCGACGATCCCGCACAGCGCGGCGGGCTGGCGGATCGAGCCGCCCGTATCGGTCCCGAGCGCCCACGGAGCGAGGCCAGCGGCGACGGCCGCGGCGCTGCCACCCGATGAGCCGCCGGGGACACGCGCGCGATCCCACGGGTTCAAGACCGGCCCGTAGGCGGAGTTCTCGTTGGAGGAGCCCATCGCGAACTCGTCCTGGTTGGTCTTCGCGAGCAGCGGCGCGCCCGCCGCCTGCAGCCGCGCGACGGCCGTCGCCGTGTAGGGGGGGCGGTAGCCCTCGAGGATGCGCGACCCCGACTGGCTCGGGACGCCCGCGGTGCAGAAGAGGTCCTTGACCGCGAGCGGCACGCCCCGCAACGGCGCCTGCCCCGGCGGCCCGGAGGGGGCGCGATCCGCGACCCAGGTGCAGCAGTTGAGCTCGTCGGCCGCGGCGCGTGCGCGGCAGGCCTCGAACAGCTCGGCCGCCGAGAGCCGACCGCCATCGATCGCGGCGACCGCCTCGGCGGCGGTGAGCTCGATCACGTCGGAGTCACTCATCTCAGGATCGCGCGCGTGGTCCGCGTCGGGCTAGGCCTGGGGGCTGGGGACGAGGAATCCGTCATCCTGCACCGCCGGAGCCTGCGCGAGCGCGACCTCGCGCGGCAGGCAGGGCCGCGGCTCGTCGGCACGGAGGCGACCGGTGACCTCAACGACATGCGTGGTCGGCGCGACGTCCTCGAGCGCGAGCTCGCCGATCTTCGCGATGTGGTCGAGCACAGCGGTGAGCTCGCTCGCCATCGCCTGCACCTCGTCGTCGTCGAGTTGCAGGCGCGCGAGGCGCGCAACGTGCAGGACTTCCTCGCGGTCGATCACGGCGCGCATTGTATGGGCCGCTGCGCCGCCGACCCGCGCCCGGCCCGATGACCGGCGCGATCGCGGCCGGTGCACACACTGCCGTACGGGCGTCTGCGGTCTCAGACCGGCGGCGGGCGCGCCTCGATGTCGGCGGGCGGATAGAGCGAGGGGCGTTCGTCGCGCATCGACTGCCAGCTGCCGACGAGCACGAGCAGGGCGCCGGCGAGCCCGAGCCACGCGCCGCCACAGAGCGCGGTGGCGTGATCGGGACGCTCGAGCACGCGCACGAGCGCGGCGATCGTCGCGATCAAGCCGAAGAGCGTGCTCCACACGCCGGCCGCGACCGGGATCGCCGTCGTGCGCTCGGTGACGGTCGCGATCGCGAGGATGATCGCGCCGACCGCGGCGAGGATCAGCAGCGCGACAGCCACGCCGAACGTGTTCCACGCGGTGAGGCTGCCGCTGGGCGTTTCATACCAGTACAGCGTCAGCGCGACGATCAGGCAGATCGCGCCGGCAAGCGCGATCAGCTCGCCCGCGCGCAGGCGGCGCAGGCTCACGCGATGGCCTCCCGTGCGTGCGCGGCCTCCGCCGCGCGCAGCGTGTTGCGCAGCAGCAGCGCGATCGTCATCGGCCCGACACCGCCCGGCACCGGTGTGATCGCGCCAGCGACCTCGGCGGCGGCCGCGAAGTCGACGTCGCCGACGAGGCCGCTCTTGTTGCCGGCCTGCTCGGGGGTGAGGCGGTTCATGCCGACATCGATCACGACCGCACCGGGCTTGACGAAGTCGCGCGCAATCAGGCGCGGGCGTCCCACAGCCGCGATCAGAATGTCAGCACGCGCACACACCGCGCGCAGATCGCGGGTCCGCGAGTGGCAGACGGTGACGGTCGCGTTGGCCTCCAGCAGCAGCTGCGCCATCGGCTTGCCGAACAGGTTCGAGCGTCCCACGACGACCGCCTCGGCGCCGGTGAGCAGGTCGGCGACGGATGCGCCCGCACCCGCCGGCTGGCCCTCGCCGCGGTGCGCGACGCCGGCGAGCAGCTCCATTACCCCAAGCGGCGTGCAGGGCCGCAGCCCGGGCCGCCCGAGCGAGAGCAGGCCGACGTTGATGGGGGTGAGCCCGTCGACGTCCTTGCCGGGATCGATCATCCCGGTGAGCGTCGGTCCGTCGAGATGCGCCGGCACGGGCAGTTGCAGCAGCACCCCGCTAACGGCGTCGTCAGCATTCAGCTCGGCGAGCAGCTCCGCGACCTGCTCGAACGAGGCGTCGGCGGGCAGGCGCTTGTCGAACGGCGTCATCCCGACCTCGGTGCACGCGCGCTGCTTGCCACCGACGTAGAGCGCGGAGGCGGGGTCCTCGCCGACGAGCACCGTCGCGAGGCCCGGCGGGCGTCCGACCCGCGCGGTGAACGCGGAGACCTCGTGCGCGACCTGCGCACGCACGCGCGCGGCGATTGCCTTGCCGTCGATGATCGTGGTGCTCACGAACGGGATGCTAATGCCGGCTCCGGCTCCTCGCCTCGCCCGTCGCTCGGCGACAGCCGAAGTCACACCAACGTCAGGCGGCGGGGAGGACATTCAATTTTTAGAGAACCTTAAATGCGAGAATAGTTGCTCCCGGAAACAAACTCCCAAAAATATATACCGCTAACCGGCCCGTACCACTAAACGCCCGTATCAATTGTTGCCGGCCCGTATCACTCAACGGCCCGTACCGCTAACCGGCCCGCGACGACGCCGAACGCGCTCAGCGCCGCGTGACCGGCGCGAGCTCGGCCATCAGCTTGCGCTCGGCGCCGTCGCCGGCGAAGCGCACGACGATCACGCCGTGGGGCTCGAGCGCGGTGACGACGCCCTCGCCGAAGGCGGCGTGCACGACGTCCTCGCCGAGCCGGAACGACACATCCATCGCACTCGCGCGCACGGGGCGCTCACCCCCGCCGCCACCGCGAGCGGCGGCGATCCCGGTGGATCCCGACCAGCTGCTCGCGCGCGCGTACGCGCGCTCGCGCACCGAGGAGTCCCCCAGTCCGTCGCCGCGCGCGGCGCTGCGCACGATCACGGGCTCGTCCTCGCGGTCGGTCAGCTCGGCGGGGATCTCCGAGAGGAAGCGACTCGGGAGACCGTAGGTCTGCGCGCCGAAGACCGCGCGGCGGCGCGCGCGCGTGAGGTAGAGCTGACGCATCGCGCGCGTGACGCCGACGTAGAAGAGCCGGCGCTCCTCCTCCAGGCCGCCCTCGTCCAGCGCGCGCGAGTGCGGGAAGACGCCGTCCTCGCAGCCGACGATGAAGACCGTGGGGTACTCGAGGCCCTTGGCGTTGTGCAGCGTCATCAGCGTGACGAGCCCCTCGTCGTCGCTGCGCGTATCGGCGTCGGCGATGAGCGCGATCTGCTGCAGAAAGACGTCGAGCGTGTCTTGACCACCGTCGTCGCCGGCGGCGGCGTCGGCGGTGGCGTTGAACTCGTGCCCGACCTCGACGAGCTGCTCGAGGTTCTCGATGCGCCCCTGCGCCTCGATCGTGCGCTCGGCTTCGAGCGCCTCGACGTAGCCGGTCCGCGCGAGCACGGCCTGCAGCAGATCGCCGACGGGCACACCCTGCGCGGACTCCTCGGCTTCCTCGGTGCCCTGCCCGTCGGGCGCGGGCATGCCGGCGAGCGCGCGCAACTCTTCCATCGTGCCCATGAAGCGCCGCAGCGCCTTCACGGCGGCGGTCCCCAGACCGGGGATCCGATCGGGCGCGGCGGCGGCCTCCCAGACCGAGACGCCGACGGTCGCGGAGTGCGCGACAATGCGCCCCAGCGAGGTCTGCCCGAGCCCGCGCCGGGGCGAGTTTGCGACGCGCGTGAAGCTGACGACGTCGAAGGGGTTGGCGATCCAGGAGAGGTAGGCGACGGCGTCCTTGATCTCGGCGCGTTCGTAGAACTTGGTGCCGCCGATCACCTGGTAGGCGATCTCGCGGCGCACGAGCGTGTCCTCGAGCACGCGCGACATCGCGTTGGTGCGGTAGAGCACGGCGATCTCGGTGCGCGAGGCGCCCTCGTCGACGAGGCGCTCGATCTCGCCGACGACGAAGCGCGCCTCGGCGTGCTCGTCGTCGAGCTCGCGCACGTGCAGCGGCTCGCCGGTACCCAATTCGCTCCACAAACGCTTCGAGATGCCGCCGCGGTTGTTGGCGATGACGGCGTTCGCGGCGGAGAGAATCGTCTCGGTCGAGCGGTAGTTCTGCTCGAGCTTGACGACGCGCGCGTCGGGGAAGTCCTGCTGGAAGTCGAGGATGTTGCGGACGTCGGCGTTGCGGAAGCTGTAGATCGACTGTGCGTCGTCGCCGACGACGGCGAGGTTGCGGTGCCCGGCGAGCAGCACGCGCTCCCCGCGAGCCGGCGCCTGCCCACCGCCGACGAGCAACTGCAGGAAGCGGTACTGCGCGTGGTTGGTGTCCTGGTACTCGTCGACGAGGATGTGGCGGAAGCTCGATGCGTAGCGCTCGCGGACCTCGGGGAAGAGATCCAGCAGGTTGACGGTGCGGAACAGGAGGTCGTCGAAGTCCATCGCGTTCATGCGCAGCAGGTCGCGCTCATAGAGGCGGTAGACCTCGGCGATCATCTCCTCGAAGGGCGAACCGACCTGCTGCCCGTAGGTGTCGGCGTCGAGCAGGCGGTTCTTGGCGGATGAGAGCTGGTTGTTGATCGCGGCGGGCGTGTAGCGCTTGGGGTCGATCCCGACGGCGTCCATGCAGCGCTTGGTCAGCCGTCGCGCGTCGGCCTGGTCGTAGATCGTGAACTGGCGCGTGTAGCCGAGGCGCTGCGCCTCGGCGCGCAGGATGCGCGCGCAGGCGGAGTGGAAGGTCATCAGCCACATCCCGCGCGTGGAGCGCCCGAGCAGGCGCTCGACGCGGCCCCGCATCTCGCTGGCGGCCTTGTTGGTGAACGTGATCGCGAGGATCTCGCCGGCCTGCGCCTGGTCGGTGTAGACGAGATAGGCGAGGCGGTGGGTTAGCACGCGCGTCTTGCCACTGCCGGCGCCGGCGAGGATCAAAAGCGGCCCCTCGCCATGCGTGACGGCCTCGCGCTGGGGCTCGTTGAGGCCCTCCAGTAGCTCCTGGAGGTGCGCGGCGTGGGGATTGTCCGGCATCCGCCTCCAGGATAGTTGCGGGGCCGGCCGAAGCGCCTGGCCTAACGTATCGGTCGATGGCGCTGCTCGATGAGGTCCGCTCCAACTGCGCGGAGATCGCCGCGCGGGCGCGCAGCGTGCGCATCGACCTCGATGCGGCAGCCGCACTCGATCCCGATCGCGAGGGGCTGCCAGAGCCGTTGGACCCCGAGAGCCACTACCTGGAGGGCGAGCCGGCGGACGTCGCGGACTACCTGCTCGCGCTCGACACGATCAACTTCGGCTCCGGCTGGTTCCCGCTGCTGCGCAAGCGCTCCGAGCGTGGGCGCACGCTGAGCGGCTACTTCACCGTCGCTTGGGACCTGGCGGATTACGTGCGGGCGCAGGGCGCGCCGAGCGCGGCGTGGCTGCGCCAAGTCCAGACGCGCGAGATCGCGGCGATCCTCCACCAGCGGCCGGACTTCGAGCCGATGAGTCTCTATGCCCAGGCGCTGCGCGAGCTGGGGCGCTTCCTCGGTGCGCGCCGCGCGCTCGATCTCGTCGCGGAATCCGGAGGCTCGGCGGAATGCCTCGTCGGAGTGCTCGCGCGGGGCATGGCGATGTTCGACGACCGCGGCCTCTACAAGCGCGCGCAGATCCTCGCGAGCGACCTCGCGCTCGCGGGCGTCGCGCGCTTCTCGGACCTGGACCGTCTCACGATCTTCGCGGACAACCTCGTCCCGCACGTGCTGCGCTGTGAGGGCGTGCTCGTCTACGAGGAGTCGCTTGCGACGCGGGTCGACGGCGGCGAGATCCTGCCGCTGGGCGGCCCCGAGCGCGAGATCCGCGCGTGCGCGGTGGATGCGTGCGAGCTGATCTCCCAGCGCACCGGTGTCCCGCCGCGCCTGCTGGACGGGTGGCTGTGGAACCGCGGGCAGGCGCCGGAGTACAAGGCGCGCCCGCGCCACCGCTGCCGCACGGTCTTCTATTGATTGCCGGCCGGAGGGCCGGCCGGTTGGCGAAGAGGCGCGAGCATCCAGCGACGGCGTGGCGCTCACGCGCGAGGCGCCAGCTTGGAGTTGGCGCCCTACGCGCCGACGGTCGCGGAGTCGCGGTCGAGGATCGCGGCCGCGACGCGCGCAGCGATCCGCGCGCCGGTGTAGCCGACCTCCTCGTGGAGTAACGCGGGCTTGCCGTGCGTGACGTAGCGGTCGGGTAGGCCGACGCGGATGATCCGCGGCGCGGCGAGGCCGGCCTCGTTGAGGGTCTCCCAGACGGCGGAGCCGAAGCCCCCCGCGAGGACGCCCTCCTCGACGGTCACGAGCAGGTCGTGCTCGGCGGCGAGCTGCGCCATCAGGCCCGCGTCGATCGGCTTGGCGAAGCGTGCGTCGGCGACGGTCACGGCGAGGTCGTGCTCGGCCAGCAGGTCCGCCGCCTCCAGCGCCTTGCCAACGCCGCTGCCGTAGCCGATCAGCGCGACGCGCCGCCCCGGGGTCGCCGCGTGCACGGCGCCTGCTTCGCGCAGGATCTCGCCCGCCCCGATCGGGATCGCGCGCGGCTCGCTCGGCAGCTCCACGCCGAGGCCCTCGCCGCGCGGGTAGCGCAGCGCGATCGGGCCGTCGTGGGTCAGCGCGGTGCGCAGCATGTGCACGAGCATCGCCTCGTCGCGCGGCGCCATCAGCACGATGTTGGGTAGGCAGCGCAGGTAGGCGATGTCGAACGCGCCGTGGTGGGTGGGTCCGTCGTCGCCGACGAGCCCGGCGCGGTCCATCGCGAAGACGACGTTGAGCCGCTGCAGGCAGACGTCGTGGACGATCTGGTCGTAGGCGCGCTGCAGGAACGTCGAGTAGATCGCGGCGACGGGCTTGCAGCCCTCCAGGGCGAGGCCGGCGGCGAACAGGATCGCCTGCTGCTCGGCGATCCCGACGTCGAAGTAGCGCTCGGGAAGCGCTTTTTGCAGGATGTTCAGGCCGGTCCCGGAGTTCATCGCGGCGGTGATCGCGACGACGCGCGGGTCGCGTTCGCACTCCTTGACGAGCGCCTCGCCGAAGACCTGCGTGTACTGCGGCGCGGGCGCTCGCACCGCGGCGCCGCTCGCGCCCGTCGCGGTGGCGGCGGGCGACCGTGCGGGCGAGGGGTGGGCGGGGACCCCATCGATAATCGACTTGGGCTTCGCGGCGTGCCACTTCTCCATCCCCTCCAGGCCGCCGTCCTCGGCGGGCGCGAAGCCCTTGCCCTTGACGGTGGCGATGTGCACGACGACGGGGCGTTCCGCGGCGAGCGCCTCGCGCAGCGCCTTGCGCAGGGCGCGCACGTCGTGGCCATCGATCACGCCCATGTAGGCCCAGTCGAGCTCCTCCCACCACAGGCCGGGCGCCCAGAAGGCCTTGATCGACTCCTTCAACTGCGGGCCGAGGCGCTCGAACGCGGAGCCGATCCCGCCGGGCAGTCGCGCGAGGCCGCCCTCGACGCCCTCGCGCACGTGCCAGAGCTTCGGATTCAGGCGCACGCGGTTGAAGTAGCGCGAGAGCGCGCCGACGTTCGGCGCGATCGACATGCCGTTGTCGTTGAGCACGACGACGATCGGCGTCCCGAGGCCGCCGGCCTGGCCGATCGCCTCGAACGCGACGCCGCCGGTCATCGCGCCGTCGCCGATCACGGCGACGACCTTGCCTTCGCCGGCCTCACCGTCCTCGCGCTGGGGCGCGGCCTCGCGGCCGGCCTCGCCCGCGGCGGGCCAGCGCGCGGCGCCGCGCATGTGGCGCATCCCCTCCTTGATCCCGACGGCGTAGCCGATCGAGGTCGAGGCGTGGCCGGCGCCGATGATGTCATGCGCGGACTCCTCGCGCGAGCAGAACGGCGCGAGACCCTGGTACTGGCGGATCGTGTGCAGCTGCTCGCGGCGGCCGGTGAGGATCTTGTGCGGGTAGGCCTGGTGGCCGACGTCCCAGAGGATCTTGTCGCGCGGGGAGTCCAGCAGCGAGTGCAGCGCGACCGCGACCTCGCACGTGCCGAGGTTCGCGCCGAAGTGTCCGCCGATCTCGCCGACGGTCTCGATGATGTGCTCGCGCACCTCCTGCGCGAGCTGCTGGAGGTCGTCCTCGGAGAGCCGGTGCAGGTCGGCCGGTCCGTCGACGCCGGCGAGCAGCGTGCGCTCGGGCCTGGCGGCGCGGTTGCTGGAGGTGTCGTGCGTCTCGTCGCTCATGAGGTGCGTGTGTAGATGAAGTCGGCGATCCGCAGCAGCTCGTCGGTCTCGCGCGGCGCGCCCGCGCCGACGCGGGCGGCTTCGTCGAGCGCCTGGAGCGCCAGCCGGTGGGACTCACCGGCGAGGTCCTTCGCTTGGTCGATTCCGAACTCGCTCACGTAGGTGCGCTTGCCGTGTCGCTCGTCGCTGCCGCGCGGCTTGCCGAGGGCGTCCTCGGTCCCGGTGACGTCGAGGATGTCGTCGACGATCTGGAACAGCACGCCCAACTCGGCCGCGAAGCGGCTGAACGCCATTGTCGCAGGTTCGTCGGTGCCGCCGAGCAGGAGTACGCAGCGCACGGAGGCGCCGATCAGGCGGCCGGTCTTCAGCTCGTGCAGGCGCCGCAACCCGGCGGCGTCGCGGGGCGCGGTGGCGCGCACGTCGGCGTACTGCCCGCCGACCATCCCACCGGCGCCGGTCGCGGCGGCGAGCTCCGCGGCAGCGGCGAGCACGCGCTCGGGCGCGGAGCGCTGATGGGTGAGCAGGTGGCCGAAGGCCTCCGCGTAGAGTCCGTCGCCGGCGAGAATCGCGACGTCCTCGCCGAACGCGACGTGACAGGTGGGCTGGCCGCGGCGCAGCGCGTCGTCGTCCATCGCGGGCAGGTCGTCGTGGATCAGCGAGTAGGTGTGGATCAGCTCGATCGCGCCCGCGAGCGGCAGCACGTCGCGGCGCTCCAGGCCGACCGCACCGGCGGTCGCGAGCGCGAGCACGGGACGGATGCGCTTGCCGCCGGCGAGCAGCGAGTAGCGCATCGCCTCGTCGAGGCCCGCGGTGAGCGCCTCCTCGGAGAAGCGCATCCGCTCGAGATAGCGCTCGACCTCGGCGCGCAGGTGCTCGGGGTAGGACGCGCCGGGCGCCTCCCGCGCGCTCACTACAGCAGCGAGCCCTGCCCGGGGGCGGGCGCGTGGACGCGCCGCTCGAGCTCGGCGCCGGCGCGATTGGCGAGCACGGCGCACTCCTCGACGAGCGTCGCGGCGGCATCGGTCGAGAGGTCGCCGGAGCGCAGCTGTTCGGCGGCGGATTCCAGGCGTCCGATCAGGCTGTCGAGGGCGTCCGTATTGGAGGGCTCACTCGGAGCGGTGGGCACATCGGGCTGCGCCCCGAGGGGCGGGTCGGGCGCGGGTGTGGGCTCGGCGTCGCTCATGAGATCGATGAATTCTCGCGCACCTCGCGCAAAACCGCCGCGAGCACGCCGTTGACGAACGCGGGCGCCTGCGCCCCGCAGAACACCTTCGCGCTCTCGACGGCCTCCTCGATCGCGCCCTCGGGCGGGATCTCGCGGTCGGCGGGCGCGGCGTCGGGGTGCAGCATCTCGATCAGCGCGACGCGCAGGATGCTGCGCTCCAGCGGCTGGATGCGCTCCACGGCCCATCCGTGCGCGTGACGGTCGATGACCGCGTCGAGCTCCTCCGCGCGGTCGGCTGCGGCGTGCGCGAGCGCGCGCGCGAACAGCGACGCGGAGGGGCCGAGCGTGATGCCGAGCTCGCGCCCGGTGAGGTCGTGCTGGTAGAGCGCGAACACCGCGACGCGGCGCTGGTCGGAGCGGCGCATCTAGTGGCCCCGCGGCTCAGGCGCGCGAGACATATTCGCCCGAGCGCGTATCGACGCGCACGCGCTCGCCGACGCCGACGAACAGCGGCACCTGGATGCTGGCGCCGGTCTCGAGCGTCGCCGGCTTGGAGCCGCCGCCGGAGGCGGTGTCCCCGCGCAGGCCGGGCTCGGTCTCGGTGACCTCGAGGTCGACGGCGCTCGGCAGCTGCACGTCGGAGGGCTGATCGTCGATGAACAGCACGTCGACCTCGCTGGAAGGCTTGATCCAGCGCAGGACGTCGCTGAAGCTCGTCTCGGGCACCGCGAGCTGCTCGAAGGACTCCGTGTCCATGAAGTGCGCGTCGGTCCCATCCGCATAGAGGAACTGCATCTTGCGCGCCTCGGTGCGCACCGAGCGGAACTTCTCCCCCGCGCGGAATGTGCGGTCGATCACGTTGCCGTCCGCGGCGCGGCGCAGTTTCGTGCGTACGAACGCGCCGCCCTTGCCCGGCTTGACGTGCTGGAAGTCGAGGATCTTGAAGACCGTGCCCTCGACCTCGATGTGGTTTCCGTTTTTGAATTGATTTGTGCCTAGCACGTATTCAGCTTACCCTTGTTTCCCATGACCACGACATCCCCGAAGCCTAGCCGCATGGATCTCAGCGATCGGTCCACGGCCGCGCGTGCGGCCACGGCTGACGCGAACGGTCTGAAAGACGCTGCGTAGCACGGTCCTTAGCTCCTCAGGAGCGAGGCTGTCAAGCAACTCGATCGGGGGCATCGCGATCTCGGACGTGCGCATTGTGTCGACGTGTTCGCAGTACTCGGCCCGTGCGGCTTCGGCGCGTTCGGTTCGTGCGCGTAGAGCCGCCGTCCATGCTGACTGCCCGAGAAGCTCGGCAGCCGTCGGATCGGCGGCGAACCGCTCCAGCTCGCGCTCGGCCGCCTCCAGCTCGCTCTGGACGTCCTCGAAGCTGATATCCGTCTCCGCGACGCTGGCCGCGAGGCCAGACGTGCCGCTGTCTCGGTATGCCTGCTTGATTTGTTCCACGACGTAGTTCTCCAGCCGGTCGGCGAGGATGTTCGTGGGCGAGTCGCATCGCTCGCCCTTCCAGCTCGCCAGCGACGCGCGGCAGCGATACGTGCGCAGGCTTTGCCCTTGTCCGCCGCCTCAGCCGCGGAGGCGACCGCCAAATCAACGCCGCGATCTACACGATCGCCTTATCGCGCTCCGTCCACCACGCCCCAAGCCGCGCCTACATCACCCGCAGAACCGACGAAGGAAAGACCAAGCGAGAGGCCATGCGATCCCTCAAGCGACACCTCTCCCGCCACCTCTACAGGCAGCTCGCAAGCACGCCCTTGACAACATAGAAGCATCCAACGAATTTGGTTGGCGCGCTGTCTGGCGCTGTCTGCGCCGAGGGGCGACCGCGTTGTCCGGCTGGCTGGCTGGCCGGCGGTGGTGCTCGCGTCGGCTCGGGCAAGGAGCCAAACGACGGCCGCGACGACACGATCCGCGAACGTGAGCCCAGCAGACTGGCTCGAAGAACAAGCAGGGATATAGATGTCGCACTGGCGCGCACGCCGAAAACCCGCCGGTTTGCAGCCTAAATGGCGAGCTCCGCCGAAAACCGAGGGGAACCTTAAACGGAACCTCAAACGGAACCTCAGAGGAACCGTCTCCGCTGCCACTTCGCGAGGGACAGGTCGTGCTCTAGCGTTCATGCTCTCTAGCGCACGCGAGCCTCGCCGAGCGGCCAGCGAGTTTCCCCCCGGCCGCGCAGATCAGGAGACCCCTTCGCGGCGACCCTCCCCGCCGCACGGCGAGGGTCGCCGTCACCTCATCGACGTCACCGGCACAGCGGATCGCGGGAAGCTGGGCGCGCGGGCTTCGCCGGCTGTGAACGCGCCAGCCTGCCGGCTGGCACTCGGATCGACCCCTGACGCCGCACGCCTGGCTCGGCCTGCGGTCGCTCGCGGCCCGCTGCGCCTTCCGGCTTCGCAGACCGCGCAGCCCGGCCGCTTCGCCGGCCAACGCATCCCTCCAGCCTCACGCGCTACACCGCACCAGCCGCCTCACGGGCCCGCGCCTCCACACACGGCGCCAGCACCCAAAGCCGAACAGACGTGAGTGCACAGAAGTGCGATCGCTGCGTGACCGGCTGTGTGACGAACTTGTTGGCCGTTTCGCGCCGCTCACGGCGCCGTCCAGTACGGCAGCAGTGGCGCCTCGCGCGTGTCGTCCAAGCCATCTTCGGCGGCGTCCGGAAGACCGCGATGCGCGCAGCAGCGCTCGCCTCGGAAATCCGGTCCTCGCTATGCTGCCTTCCACAGGCGCGGTGCGTTCGGGGCTGGCCCCGAACGCACCATAATCCCTAACTGCGCCCCCACGACCTCATCTTTATGAGGGCTTGGTACAACCAATGCTGGGATTGGCCTGCTGTCCTTCAGTGACCGTGATCATGTCGGGCGCGCACGACGCGGTGGGGGATGCTTCGTCGGTCGCGCTGAGGATGTATCTGCCGGCCGGGACGACAAAGCGAAACCCGGCGCTGCCTGCGGCGACCTTCTGTTCTTCAATGCGAGCCCCGGTGCTCGCATTCGTCAGCGTCACTACTGCCGGGTCAGACACGGACACTGGCGGACCGTGCGGCGGTGCCGCAAGTCCTTCCTCGCTCGGAGCCGCGAAAACCAAACCGTAGATCACGGCCTCCCCCCTGTTGGGGCCCTGGCCGGGCAACGGCGCTGACGCACCAGGCGCGACGTGCTCTTCTGGCGTAGTCGCATCTGGCGTTGCGGCGCCGCCATGCGGCGCACGCAAGTGTCTGCTCCGTCTCGAGGTCGCGCACCTGTGGTGCTGTCGCCTCTTGGCGCCACACAAGTGCTTGTGCGAAGCGCGAGCCCCGCCGTGAGCGTCAGCAACCGAGAGGCTGAAGCCACCGCCGACAGCGGCCGTCGCCAACCCGAGGCACAGCGCGATCCTTCGGAACGCCACAGCCATTCGATAGAGCGTAGCACCCGTCATCGTCAGCCCCCCAAGCGAGTGACCGTTCCGAGGCTCGCCATCGGGATCTTCGTGCTGGTGATGCTCGTGCCCGTCACTTCGCCGGTATGAGCATCGATTACCAAGCCGAGAACCGTCCCGCGTTGCCCGGCCGTGCCCGCAGGTACGGGCTGATCTCCTGCGGAGAAGCTGCCGTTAATTTCAACGACAAACGCTTCGCTGTTGAGCCAGGGCTGCACAGCAGTTTCGCTCGGCACCTGGAATCCGTTCTGCGTCGCCTTTAGTCCGTCGCCTCGCGTGGTGCGGACGACCGTCATGCCGGTGGGTGCGGCATCGCCTTCATCTTGCGCCTTGCGCAAAGCGATCGCTTCCACCTGCGCTAGCGATATCGCCGCGCCGCCGGCAACAGTGCCGGTCGTACCGGGTCGTGTGCTGCTCTGCGGCGCTTCTGCAACTTCCCCAAACAGCGCACCGGGTGGGCATGGCTGTGAGCCGAACGCGGCGTCACCAGCCCACGCTTCACTCTGATACACGCACGTGGGAGCTTCGTGAGTGTACTCACCATCGCCGTTGTAACCGTCCGTCACATATTTCGCCATGCCGGTTTCGCCCTCGAAGCCTTCCCACCATTTGCCGACGCTGAGGTGTTTAGCGCCTGTAGAGGAACCGTTGTTCTCTATGTTGGTTTGCGTCATCTCCAGGCCGTCTTCGATGCTGACGAGCGCGCCAGGTTGTCCCCCGTACCCCCACGGCCCGCCACTATTGATGTAGAAGTACCAGATACCGCTGCCCGCATTCTGCATTGTGTATGAGTTCCACGTGTTATCAGCCGGCCCGTTCGAGAATTCCGTTTTGTACAGTGCCTTGCCTTCTACATCAGACGCGATAAAGAAGCGCAGACCTTTACCTTGCGTCGATGAGTCAGAAATCTGGCCCGACTCGACCCAGCCTCCATTGAAAAAGCCGTTCCACATCTCGTTTGTAACGAATGCTTCTTCCCCGGCTTTGCCTCCAGGGACTGCCTGCTGACTCGTAAGAATCGATATGTGCGAGCCGGAAACTTCTGTTTCGTGAGGCCCTGTCCTCCATTCCGCCAGTGCGTAGCAGTGTTCGTTCCAAGGGCTGACTTTGCCGTGACATTGATCGTATGCGTTAGCAAAAGACGGCATAGCCGCCGCGGAAGCCGCGACTGCCAAGATCAGCGCCGTTGCGATCCACGTTGTGTAGTTCCCTATGGTCCGCGAGATGGAGCGCGGCTCGGTGGCTGCGCGCATGACGTCTTCACGCATCTTATTTTTGTGTTTCAAGTAGGTCCGTCCCGCTGCGATCATTTGCACTCTTTTCTCGTTCTTGAGGCGTTGTTGGAATCAATGTTGAACAGTGATGTAGCGCGCGCACGTTGGAGCTGTCGTTGGTCGTCCAAGTGCGCTTAGGTCCCCGGCACGTGGTGTGCGCAGCTCTTCCAAAGACTAGTGTGATGCTGTGTTACGGCATGTTATCGACCTGTGAAGGTGTCAGCCATCAGTCGGCAAGTTCGTGGCCGCGTCGCTGAGGGTTGCGCTCCGGCGGCCCCACTCTTCCGAAGAGGACGCGACAGTCAAGTCCCTCCCTCAGAGTTCGCCTAATGCGTGGCGCGTCGCGAGCGCGACACGCCGGGCGAGAGCGGTGGCCGGGAGGTCGGACGGATCGGCGTCGGTTTGAGCCTGCGACGGCGCGCACGAGCTGCCTGTGTCTCGACCGATCTAATGAAGTCCTCAAACTCCGCCACCATCGCGGCGGCCGCATCGCGGATTCCCTTGTTCGCCGTGCTCGCAGGCATTTCCTCAAGTTGTTGCACCAACACCTGATGCTCTTCCCGCAGTGCCTTGGTTATCTGAGGTGCGGTGACGCCGAGGTTAATCACCACGTCTCTCTCTGCCGGCATGTCTTTCCACCCGACTTCACCGAGCAGCACGCAGAGCGTAAAGAAGGTCTGGAGCGGCGGCATGTAGACGCCATCGGGAGCGCCGGTTCCGAACTGGAGTGCCAGGCTCGACAGTTTTTCAGCCGCCGCGCCCCACTCTCCGAAAAGCCCGCGGCGGAGATGGGGCACAAAATCAGCGGGCACAGTCAGCGTGGCGTCCATCTATCCGCGTCTCCAGATCGTAATTGGACGGTCCAGCGTGGGCGCTCCTGTGCTACCCACTGACTGACCCACGCTGGACCTGTCCTTTTGCGCGCCAGGGCGACGCTGGCGACCTTGCCTGCCCCCGCAGCTTGTGGGCCGGGCCGGGGAGGGGGCCGACCCGACCCGGTTGCCGGAACGAATGACCGCGCTTGGCGTCGCCGAGCTTTCCGGTAACGACCGGAAAGGGTTCGTCGCCATGCCGATTGTTCCAGCTCGCTTGTGGCGCCTTGACGGTCATCGTGCAGCAGCATGACCGGCGCGAACGCGCAATGGAAGTCCCTAACCGGCTATCCGTGAAGAGGTATCCAGAACCGGATACCGGCGCGACGTTACGCCGAGCGCTGGCGCGCAAGGCGCCGTGCGCGCAGAACCAGCATCGACGGCGCCGCCAGCTCGCCGAGCGCGTCGAGGATGCTTTCAGACGCAGCGCGCGACGCGGGCACCCATGCTTGTGCATCAGCAAGGTAAAGGCTCGCCATGCCCGCCACAATCAAACGGTGCTCGTTCCCGGCGAGCGTCGCAAGCCGCGCGCTTTCGGATGCGAGAACGCCCATGCGCTCGGCCGTCTCGCGCGGCGACGCATAGAGGTCGAGCAGGTTGGGACGCCCGCCCGCCGCATCGTCGGCGCGATCGATGAGGCCGTCGAGCAATGCGTGCAGCGCGCCCGCCCACGGCCAGTACAGCACCTCGATCGCGTCTGCTCGACGCTCGCTCGTCTCAGGGTCCGCGGCGGCGGCCAGCAACGCCAGCGTCAACAGCGATGAACCGTACGCCGCCCATGTCTCCCACCAACGCAGCGAGCCACCCGGCACAGCGCGCGCGGCCGTCTCTCGCAGCATCGGATGGTCGCGCTCGGTGGACAGGCTGACGCGGCGGCTTCTACGGCGTCGTCAACCGACGCACAAATGCCCTGACCGTGCAGACAACAGGACGCCTCTCCTACTGATCTGGCCCCTGGAACAGGCCCCCTGCAGAAGCCTCAGCGCCAGAACGAGTCCGTCCACATGCTATACGTTCTACACACAATCTTGAATTGATTGGTCGAGATAGACATTTCCCTGCAAATCGCTAGTTTTGACGTTCGTCCTAGCCCTCTAAGCGCACGCCAATTGGCAGCGCGAGCACGCATGAATCGGCTTGGCAAAGCCAGATCTGCAACCGAATGTGGTTGCCGTTCTAGTGTATGCGACCGTCACAGCCAACGGCTGATAGGGCCTGCAGCGAGCTTTAGATCGCCCCATCGAGAATGAAGACCTCAGCGGCGATGTCGGGATCGACGTGGTTGCCGCTGATGAAAGCAACGACGGTGCGACCGGTGAGCCGCTCGATCGCGGCGGTGAAGTCGGCCTGCATGGTTTTCTGAAAGAGGTGGCGGATGTTGGTCACGGCGTCGTCGCGGTGGGTCTGCGTGAGCGCCTTCTCGGCCTGCGTGAGGACGTCGTACATGAGCGTCACGAGGACGTTGTCGTGATGGAAGGTCGAGGCGGTGCGGGGCCCGCGACCGAGGTACTCGGTGTGGATGCCGACGAGCGCGCTCGTCACGGCCGCGTTCAACTCGCCTCCGCTGAGCCGTTCGCTCACGGCCACCGACCATCACCCACCGACACGCGTGCGTGCGTGCGAAACAGCTGTCATGGACTCGTCCCGTCCGGCGCTCTCGATGGATGTTCCCGCGCGGAGGATGGAGAGCGGGCCGAAGAGGACCCAGCGGGCAGGTCCCTCAAGTCTAGCCGATGGCTGCGCAACCGCTGAAATAGTTCGCACCGACTGGCTGGATGCGTTAGAATCGTCGCTCGTGTCGTTGCGCGCGCGAGCGTGGCGTCGACATAGCCTGCGGACGACGGTGCGAGCTGGGAGGGAACCGCCCAGGCCGACCTTCGACTCGACCTCGTATGAGAGGCCGGTCATGGATCCCGATGCCCGTGGCACCCAGGAGCTCGAACAGGCCGTGCGCAGCCTCGATGCGATTCACGATGTCGCGCTCGCGGTCTTGCGCGGAGCGGCGCTCGACGACACGCTCGACCTGATCGCGAGGCGCGTGTGCGCACTCGTTGGCGCGCGGTCGCTGGCGATCGTGTTGCGGGAAGGCGATGAGCTCGTCGGGCACGCGAGCGCCGGCGATTTCGCGGAGCTGCGTCATGCGCGTCTACCGCTGGCCACCTCGACGTACGGGCGGGTGCTCGATTCGCGGCGTCCCGAGCGCGTCGTCGAGGCGGGCTCGCGCTTGGGCATCGCGCCGCGCGCGGCGGAGATCCCCGAAGTGCACGCGGCGCTGCTGGTCCCGGTCTACGTCCGTGACGAGGATCTCGGTCTGCTCCTCGCATTTGACGGCCCTGAGGCGGAGCGGAGATTTGGCGAGGACGACGAGCGGACGCTACACGCGTTCGCGGCCCAGGTGGCGACGGCGGTGGCGCTCGCGCGGGACATCGGCTCCCTGCGATCGCCGGCCGCGGAGACCGAGCGCGAGCGCTGGGCGCGAGAGCTGCACATTGAGGCCCTGGAGGCGCTGAGCGGCCTTGCGCGTTTGCTCCGCGAGGCGTTGCGCCACGACGACCTGCGGGTGGCGCGGTCGGCAATCACCGAGGCGGTCGGGCGCCTCGAGCAGGAGATGCAAAATCTCGGCGGGGTCGAGACCGAACTGCAGGCGCCGGCGACGCGCGAGACAGAGGCTACGCAGGCCCGCGCGGCGCGCGAGCAGCCCGCGGAGCGCGGCTGTCGAGCTTGGGATGGTGGGCATCGGGGCCGGTTGGTCTCGGCGGAGGCGAGTAGCACATCGCCTCCGCCGAGACCGTGACGCTGCCCGCGCGGCCCCGCTCAAGCACGGCGTCCGCCCCGCCGATGCTGCTCTTATGAGCCCTCGTGCGGTGCATGCGGTGCGTGCGGTGCGCGAGAACGCCGTGTGCGTGCTCGCGGCGGCGTGCGGGGTGGCGAGCATGGCGTGGCTCGGCCTGTATGGGTTCGTGTGGACGGACTATGAAGTCGAGGCGCAACCCGCGTTTACGGCGCTCGTGCACGGGCATCTCGCGGAGTTCCTGCGCTTGGCCCCGCCGTACGGCGGCTCGCTGGTGTTGCGCGCGCCGTTCGCGCTGGCGACGCTGCTGTGGGGCGGCGGCGAGCTCGCGGTGTACCGAATGGTCGCGCTGCCGTGCCTGGCGGCGGCGGCGGCGCTCGGGGTGTGGCTCGTTGCCGATCTACGCCGGCGGCGGCGCTCGCGACTCGCGCGCGGGGTGGCACTCGCGCTGTGCGTCGCGAACCCGCTGACGCTGAGCGCGTTGGAAGTGGGCCATCCGGAGGAGCTGCTGGGCGGCGCGCTGTGCGTCGCGGCGGTGCTGCTCGCGGCGCGTGGACGCGCGCTGTGGGCGGGCCTGTTGCTGGGCGCGGCGATCGCGAACAAGGAGTGGGCGCTGCTCGCGCTCGTCCCGGTGCTGCTGGCGCTCCCGGCGCGGCGGGTGATGTGTCTGCTGATCGCGGCGGGCGTGGCGAGCACGATCTTGAGCCCGCTGGCGTTCGTGCATGCGGGGGCGTTCGTGGCGTTGAGCCGTGCGACTGCGACCCCGTCCAGCTCGATCTTCCAGCCGTGGCAGGTGTGGTGGTTCCTCGGCCACCACGGCGCGGTCGTGCACGGCACGTTCGGACGTGTCAAACCGGGCTACCGCACGGGGCCGGCGTGGACGGGCGCGGTGAGCCATCCGCTGGTGCTCGCGGCAATGGTGCCGCTCGGCGCGCTGCTGTGGTGGCGCCGGCGCGGCGTCGCTGCTCGCGCGGCGGCGCCCGCGGAGCGGGCGGGCGGTGTGGCGATGAGCGCTCGGCGTCTTGCCCGTGGGCGCGCGGTGGCACCCGAGCGGCAGGCGCTGCTGCTACTGGCGCTGCTGCTACTGCTGCGCTGCATGCTCGATACGTGGGACACCTCCTACTACATGCTGCCGTTCCTGCTGGCGCTGACGAGTTGGGAGTGCCGCGGCGCGCGCGGTCTGGCGGTGTGGGCGCTGGCGGCGAGCGCGCTGGCGTGGCTGAGCTTCGAATGGCTGCACTACCACGCGAGCGCCGACGCGCAGGCGGCGTTCTTCCTGGTGTGGACGGTGCCGCTGGCGCTGGCGCTGGGGCTGGCGCTTTACGCGCCGGGAGCGCTCGCTGCGCTGGGGCGTTCCCTCGCGGGGGCGGCGGAGGGACTCACGCGACGATGGTCGGCGCCCTCGGCGGCCCGCTGAGCACGCTCACGCGACGGTCGGCGGCCTCGGCGGCCCGCTGCACGCTCACGCGACGACGGTCAACTCCTTCGGCAGCCCGCTGAGCACGGTGTGGCCGTCGGCGGTGACGAGCACCAGATCCTCGATGCGCACGCCGACCCGTCCGGGGAGATAGACGCCGGGCTCGACCGTGACGACGTGCCCGGCGCGCAGCGGCTGCTCGCCGGCGGTGCGCGAGAGGCGCGGCGCCTCGTGGACCTGCAGGCCGACGCCGTGGCCGAGGCCGTGGCCGAAGTGCTCGCCGTGCCCGGCCTGCGCGATGACTTCGCGGGCGACGCCGTCGACCTCGCGCCCGCTTGGCCCGGGGCGCACGGCGGCGAGCCCGGCGAGCTGGGCGCGCAGGACGAGCTCGTAGATCTCGCGGTCCTCCTCGGGCAGGTGCTCGCCGGTGGCGTAGGTGCGGGTGCAATCCGAGCAGTAGCCCTCGTGCAGCGCGCCCCAGTCGATCGTCACGAGCGTGTCGCGCGCGATCGCGACGTCGCGCGCCTCGGCGTGGGGCAGCGCGGAGTGGGAGCCGGCGGCGACGATCGAGGGGAAGCTCGGCGCGCTCGCGCCGAGGCGGCGCATGCGCAGCTCGAGCTCGATCGCGACCTCGCGCTCGGTGCGACCCACGAGACCGGCGGCCAGCACTTCGCGCAGGGCCTCGTCGGCGAGCTGAGCGGCGGCGTGGATGCGCCGTAGCTCGGCGGCGTCCTTGCGCTCGCGCAGGCTCTCGACGAGCCCGGCGCACGCGACGAGCTCCCAGCGGTCACCGAGTAATTCTTGCAGGCGCAGGTGCTGCTTGACGGTGAGCGCGGCGTCATCGAAGCCCAGACGCCCGCCGCTGGGCTGCTCGGAGAGCTCTTGCGCGGCGGTCTCGAGCAGGTCGAGCTGAACGATCTCGCGCTCGTAGAGCGCGGGCACCTGCTCGGCGGACTGGGTCGCGTAGCGGAAGTCGGTGAGGAAGCGCTGCGGGCTGTCCTCGCCGGCAGCGATCAGCGCGAGCCCATTGGAGCCGGTGAAGCCCGTGAGATAGCGCAGGTTGACGGGCTCGCCGACGAGCAGCAGGTCGACCTCGCGCTCGTGCAGCAGGGCCGCGAGGCGCAGCGCACGCACGAGCTCCGAGGCTCTCTCGGCGTCGGCGCTCATGAGCGCTTGCAGACGCCTGCGAGGCCGGCGCTGAGGTCGGCCACGGCGCACACGACGCGAACGCTCACGTGTCGCTCTTCGTGAGCGCATCGCGCAGCTGTGCGAGCGCGACGCGGTAGCCATCGGGCCCCCGGCCGCTGACGGTGGCGATGCAGAGGTCCTCGATCACCGAGACGCGCCGCCACGACTCGCGGGCCTTGACGTCGGAGAGGTGGACCTCGACGGTCGGCAGCGCAGCGATCTCCAGCGCGTCGTGGATCGCCCACGCGTAGTGCGTCCAGGCGCCGGGGTTCAGGACGATCCCGTCGGCTTCCTCGCGCGCGCGGTGCAGGCGCTCGATCAGCTCGCCTTCGGAGTTGGTCTGCGAGAAGCGCACGCGCAGTCCGAGCGCGGCCGCGAACTCTTCGATGCGCACCTGTAGCTCGGGCAGCGTGAGGGTTCCGTAGATCGCGGGGTCGCGGTGTCCGAGCATGTCGAGGTTGACCCCGTGCATGACCTCGATCCGGTAGGAGGCGTCGCCCATTGGTACCGCAGAGCCTAGCCGCCGCTCGTGAGCTCGAGGACCGCGGCGCGCAGTTCCTGCGGCGCGACCTCGCAGCCGACGCGCGCGTTGCCGGGGCCGTCGAGCAGGACGAAGGGCACGTCTCCGGCGAGGCGCTTCTTGTCCTGCGCGACGGCGGCGATCACCTCCTCGAGCTCGACCTCGGCGCTGTCAAATGTCACGGGCAGGTCGTGGGCGAGCAGCAGCTCACGGACTTGCGCGCGCAGCTCGTCTTGCTCGGAGAGCCGCAATGCGGCGAGCAGCCCGAGGCCGACGGCCTCGCCGTGGCGATAGCGGGAATAGGAGGTGGCGGTCTCGATCGCGTGGCCGACTGTGTGACCGAGGTTGAGCACCTGGCGGCGCCCGCCGTCGCGCTCGTCCGCGGCGACGACGCCGAGCTTGACGCGCGCGCAGGCGAGGATCGTGCGCTGGTCGGTGGGCTCGTCGGCGGCGATCCGCTCCCATAGCTCGCCGCCGGCGATCAGTGCGGTCTTCAACACCTCCACCCAGCCGGCGTTCAGCTCAGCGACCGGCAGCGTGTGCAGGGCGTCGGGGTCGACGATCACCGCGGCGGGCTGGTGGTAGGCGCCGACATAGTTCTTAGCCTCGGGGAGGTCGACGCCGGTCTTGCCGCCGTAGGCGGAGTCGACCTGCGCGAGGAGCGTCGTGGGCGCCTGCACGACGGGCACGCCACGCTGGTAGGTGGCGGCGCAGAAGCCGGCGAGATCGCCGACGACGCCGCCGCCGAGCGCGACGATGTGATCGGCGCGGGTCATGCCGGCGGCGGCGAGCTCGCGCCAGACGCGCTCGGCGCTGGCGAGCGTCTTGTGGGCCTCGCCGGGCGCGATCGCGATCGGCGCGTGCGTGCTGCGCAGTGGCGGCGCGTAGAGGGCGGCGACGGTCTCGTCGGTGACGCAGAACGCGCGCCCGGCGCCCTCCCCCACACCGGAGCTATGCGCCCCGAGCTCCCAGACCGCACCCGCGCCGCCGGGATCGAGCAGGCCGCGACCGACCAGCACGGGGTACTCGCCCGAGGCGGACGCGGCCCACAGCAGGCGTGGAGTGTTCTCCGCATCCGCGAGCGCGCGCAGCGCGGGCAGGGCGCGGCGCGCGACGCCCGGCCGATCGGCGGGCAGGATCGCGTCGGCGAGCTCCTCGTAGAGCGGCTCGCGTTGCCTGTGCAGCTCGACGAACGCCCCCCACTCGCGCGCAAGCGGCCGCCGCTGGCCGCCGCTGGCCGCGACCTCCGCCTGCACGCGCTCCCAGGCCAGCTCGGGTGAGATGTCCAGCAATACCACGGTGTGTGGCGCGAGCGCCGAGCGGATCTCCTCGCTGAGCACCGCGCCGCCCCCCAGCGCGATCGCCGGGGGCCGCTGCGCGGAGTCCCCGCGTGCTATGCGGTCCAACAAACCCAGCACCACCGCGCGCTCCTGCGTGCGGAACCCCTCCTCCCCGTGCAGCTCGAACTCGCGCGCGACCGAATGCCCGAGACGATCCTCCAGCAGTCGGTCGCCGTCGAGCGCCTGCACGCCGAGCTCGCCTGCGACTTCGGCGGCGGCGGTTGACTTGCCGGCGCCCATGAAGCCGATGAAGACGAGCGCGCGCTCTAGCGGCGCCAGTGGATCCGCTCCTCGTAGGCGCGCAGCGCCTGCAGGACGTCGTCGATGTGGTCGCCCCCGAGCTTGCGCCGGTAGGCGTCGGCGAGGATCAGCGCGACCATCGCCTCACCGACGACGCCCGCGGCGGGGACGGTGCAGGAATCGGTGCGCTCGCGCAGCGCGGCGGCGGGCGCGTGGGTGGCGATGTCGACGGAGCGCAGCGGCTTGGTCAGCGTCGGCAGGGGCTTCATCGCGCCGCGCACGATCAGGGGCTCGCCGGTGCTCATGCCGCCCTCCAGGCCGCCGGCGCGGTTGGTTTCGCGGAAGTAGCCGTGCTCCTCGGAGTAGAAGATCTCGTCGTGGGCGTCGGAGCCGGGGACGCCGGCGATCTCGAAGGCGGCCCCGATCGAGACGCCCTTCAGGGCCTGGATCGAGAGGATCGCCTGCGCGAGGCGCCCGTCGAGGCGTTCCTCCCAGGAGATGTGGGAGCCGAGGCCGGGGGTGAGCCCGAAGGCCTGGACCTCGAAGACGCCGCCGAGGGACTCGTTGGCCTTGCGCAGGGCGTTGATCTCGGCGACCATCGCGCGCGTGGCCTCGGGATCGAGGCAGCGCACGGGCGAGGCGTCGACGGCGTCGAAGTCCGCGACTGTGAGCGCGCCCTCGCGCGCGGGCGCTTGGACGGAGGCGATCTGCACGACGTGCGAGCGGATCTCGACCCCGAGCGCGCGCAGGAACGCCTTGGCGAGCGCGCCGCCGGCGACGCGCGCGGCGGTCTCGCGCGCGGAGGCGCGCTCGAGGATGTTGCGCACGTCGCTCTGCTTGTACTTCCAGGTGCCGACGAGGTCGGCGTGCCCGGGCCGCGGCAGGTGGACCTCCGGAATCTCCGCCGCGACGGGCCACGGGCTCATGCGCTCTTCCCAGTTGGCGTAGTCGCGGTTGGCGACCTGCAGCGCGACGGGGCCGCCGAGCGTGAGACCGTGGCGGACTCCCGCGGTGACCTCGGCGGCGTCGCGCTCGATCTTCATGCGCCCGCCGCGGCCGTGCCCGAGCTGGCGCCGTGCGAGATCGGCATCGATCTCCTCGGGGCGCAGTCGCAGGCCCGCCGGCAGGCCCTCGACGATCGCGGTGAGACCGGGCCCGTGGGACTCGCCGGCGGTGATGAGGCGGAGGATCATCTCCGCCTTAGCTTATTTGGGCTCAGCGTTTGTGGTGGGCGACGTAGAAGAGCACGCCCTTGGCGGAGGAGAAGCGCAGGTGCGCGAGCACCGCCGGAGCGAGGTGGCGCATGAGCGCCGCGCCGGCGTGGTCGCGACGGTTCAGGCGCGCCGCGGTCGCGGCGGAGGCCTCGCGTTTGACGATGTTGACGACCTTCAGCTCATAGGAGACGGTCTGCCCATTGGCTTCGGCATATTCAAATTCCTCGCTCTTGCCGGGCGCGAGCACCACCGCTTCGCACTGCGTCGCGCTCGGCATGCAGCTGCCTTCGCCTTTGAGGATCGCTTCGCCGACGAGCGTGAAGATCGCGCCCTTGCCGGTGTCGCTGACCCCGGCGAAGACGACCTTCGGATCGCTCGAGGAGGGCAGCGGCTCCAGGCGCTTGACGTCGGCGAAGGGCGTGAGCTGCGAGAGCTGACCCGGGGTCATCGGCGTGAGGCCGTAGAGGACGTTGACGAGGTAGACGGTCTTCGGCTTCTGGGGTTTGCTCGGCGCCGGTTGCGCGGGGGTCGGTTCGGCTGGTGTCGCACCGCTGCCCGAGCCCGAGCCCGGAGCGCCACTCGAGCCAGCGGAGCCCGCTGAGGAGCCGGAGGATGAGCTCGACGAGGACGAGGAGCTCTTGCCCGCGCTCGCCGAGCCGCCCGCGGACGTGGTGGACGCGCTCTTTGCAGTCGCGGAGGCGAGCGGGCTGAAGGGGTTGTGCGCACCGCCGTGGTGCTGATAGCGCGACCCGTCGGTCGTCTCCGCGACCGCGGCGTTGGGATCCGCGGGCGCTTCGTGGACCGCCAGCGTGGGACCGGTCGCGGTCGGCGCGAGCCCGGCGCTGCCGGTGGAGGCCACCGGCGCCGCGGGCGAGCTCGAGCCGCCGCCGAGCACGGCGTAGGCGATCGCCGCCACGAGAACCGCGCCGAGCAGCACGAGCACGGGCAGCAGCCGGCGGTCGAGCAGATCGGACTTCAAGGAGCTGAGAAGGTCGTTCATGGTCTCCCCTGGATGACGGCGGGACTGGCCGGCGAGCCTGTGGAGGCGGCGCGCGTGGCCGACGCCGCGGCACTGCCCACGGGACCGGCGGGAGTCGCGCCCGCGGTCAGGCCCTGACCGGTGGGCAGCACGTAGGCCGTCGCGGTGATCGTCGCGCTGAGGTCGCTGCCGCTGGTGCTGGCGCTCTTGGAGCTCGATCCGCCCTGGCTTTCGATCGCGAGCGTGACGCCCTGGATCGTCAGCAGCCGCCCGCTGACCTGCACGCCCGTGGGCGTCTGCGCGCTCGCATCCGCGCTTGTCGCGGAGCTCGTGCCCGCGGCGGTCGTGCGGGCGAAGCCGTCGACCTGGCCTAGCAGATGGGCGAGCCCGAAGAAGCTGCCCTTGAAGATGAACGTAAACGGCATCTGCGTGAAGGCGGCTGGGGTCGCGGTCGCCGACGTCGCGGCTGCGGCGCTCGCGGTCGAACCGCTGGCGGCTCCGTTGCTCACGATCGAGTTGAAGTCGATCGAGCGCTGGTTGGAGGCCTGTTCGAGTTCGTAGACCAGTGACGGCACTTCCTGCAGCGGCGGGACGGCTTTACCGAGCTTCACGACCGAGACGTAGGCGGAGGCGTAGCGCGCCTCGGCGCTGCGCTCGCTCGCGGCCTGCGCCTGCGCGCTCTGGAGTTCGTGTTGCGCGCTTTCGATCTGGGTCTGGGCATGTGCGGCCTGCTTGCGCTCGGGTGAGACGAGCAGCAGCCAGCCGCCCGCGAGCACGGCGAGCACCGCGACGGTCATGATCACGAGGCGATCGCGACCGGTCATCGGGACGCTCCGTGGGATTCTGCCGCGGCGGTGCGCTTGGCGCCCGCGCCGCCGCCGGCCGCAGTCCCGCTCGTCAGCGCCTGCACGCTTGGCGTCGCGGGGGTGGGCAGCGCTTCGAAGGTGACGACGATGCTGAATACCGGCGCGTCGCTCGGGCAGGGGCCGGTGGAGGCGCCCGCGCTCGACCCGCCGCCGCCAGGCTTGGTCGAGCTCTGCAGCGCGACGCTGCTGACACCGCTGATCAGGCGCAGCCGCACGAGCGTCTGGGCGACGACGGTCTGGCTCTTGGCGCAGCCGTCGAGCGTGAACGACGGGATCGCGCCGGGCGGCGTCGCGGAGCTCACGCTGCCCGCGGCCGCGGCGGCGCCGGCTGCGGCGGGCGCCGCGGCTTTGCCGCTCGTCGCGGCACTGCTCGTGGCGACGGTTCCCGTCAAGGTGGTGAGTGAGACTTCGCTGGGCAGCACGCGGCTCAGTTCGCTCATCGCGCTCGACCAGTCGAAGCGGCCGCCAATCAGCTGCGCGATCGAGGTCAGGCGCGCTTCGCGCAGCGCCATGAACGATGCGTAGGGCGCGAGCTGCGCCGCCTGCGCCTGCACCTGCTTGGCGCGCGCGCTGAGCGTGGCGGCTTCGGCGCGGCGAGTCTGGAGCTGATGGTGGGAGCTGCCGTAGAGGAAGGCGAGCACCGCGAGACCCGCGAACAGGCCGAGCACGAGGAACACCGCACCGCCCGAGCGCGCGCCGACGGTGCCGCCGGAGCGTTGATCGGTGGGGATCAGATTGACGGCTCTCATCCGGGCACCGCCTCGGTGGCGAGACCGGCGGCGATCGCGAGGCGATCCGCCGAGACGGAGGCGAAGACGCTGCCGTCGGCGCCGCGCACCGACGCGCGCCGCACGACGAGGCCAAGATCGGCTTCGAGCGCCTGCGCGAAGCCCGCCATCTCCAGCGCGGGACCGCTGAGGACCACCGTCGTGACCTCGCCGCCGCCCTCCTGGGAGCGGTGGAAGTCGAGTGAGTTGCGCACCTCGCCGACGATCTCGCGGATGCCGTTCTCGAGCACCATCCGCACCTGCGGGTCCGCGCCGCGGAGCGCCGCGGTGGGGCGCGGCGCGGCTCGTGGCGCCGCGACTGGGTGCGGCGCATCGGCCACAACCGGATCGGAGCCGCGCGCGGCAGCCTGGGCCGGCGCCACCGCGGGAGCCTCGCCGGGTGCGCTCTCGCCGCTGGGATCCTGGGCGAGCGCCCACGTCTCCACGGGCGCGGGCGGCGGCGGAACAACCGCGGGCTCGGCGTCGGGCGATGGGCCGAAGCCCTCGTGAAACTCGACTAGCGGCTCGTCATCGTCGCCCGCGGGGCTGTCTTGCGTGACAGGTGGCACAGAAGTTGCGGGCTCGGGGACCGCCGGCGCGACGGGCTCGGAGACTGTGGCTGGCTGGGCAGCCGCGGCGGGCGGCGTGGCGACCGCGGTCGGCGGCGCGGCGAACACCGCTGGCGCCGGCGCGGGGGGCGCAGGAGTGAGGTCGTAGGCGGCGAGCTCGGCGCGCGCCTCGACGAGGGGAATGCCGCGGCGCTCGGCGATCTCGGCGGCCATCGCCTCCAGGCCACCGCCGACGACGCGTGTGAAGCGGCAGACGGTCCCCTCGGCGATCGCCATGTTCGTGAGGCCGCCGATGTTCAGGTAGAGCACGCGCTCCTGGCTCTCGGCGTCGGCGGACGGCGTGGCGGCGCGATACAGCGAGCGGATCAGCGCGAACGCGGAGAGATCGACGCCTTCGGGGCGCAATCCGGCGTGGCGCACGGCGCGCAGCAGTCGTTCGACCATCTCGCGCTGGGCGGCGACGACGATCACGCGCTGGCGCGGACCCTCGGGTGTATCGATGACGCCGAGCGAATGGAAGTCGAGGACGGCGCCGGCGAGCGGCATCGGCACCTGGTCCTCGGCCTGGAAGCGCACGGCGGCGGCGAGCTCCTTGCGGTCGGTGACAGGAGGCAGCTCGAGCGTGCGCAGCACCGTGCGCTGGTTGGCGAGGCCGATGCGCACGCGCTTGCCGAGGCGCCCATCCTTGAAGAGCTCGCGCAGCGCGTCGCTGAGGGTGCGCTCGTCGAGCACCTCGCCCTCGCGTAGCGCGTCGGGTGCGAGTGGCGCGCCGGCGGCGTGCTGGACGGAGATGCCGCCGTTGACGTGCGCTTGCGCGGCGGCGATGTAACCGGGCTGGATGTCGAGGCCGACGAGGCCGCGCCCGCCGCGGCCGCCGGGCAGGCTGAGGTTGGGAATGCGCGGTAGGGAGGGCATCTGGCTTTTAGGTCTCTCTGGTCGTGGCGCGCTCGCGGACCGGGGCCTCTCGGGCCTCAGCCGGCGCTCCTTGACACGAGCGGGTCATCGACGGTTTGGGCGTGGCCCTGTAGGGCTGCAAGATCGCGTTGCCAATTCGTCCAGCGGACATGTCAGTGCACGAAGCGATCGATGTAGAGATTCACGATCGGCTGCCCCACGAAGATCGCGAGGATTCCTCCCAGCGCGAGGAACGGCCCGAACGGCACGGCGGTCTTGCCGGCGGCGCGCGCGCCCTTGCGCGCGGCGATCGCGGCGCCGAGGATGACGCCGCTGAGCAGCGCCATCAGCAGCGCCGGCGCGACGGCACTACCTAGGAACAGTCCCATTACCGCGGCGAGCTTGACGTCGCCCATGCCCATGCCGCCGGGGTAGGCGAGCGCGGCGGCGAGCAGGAAACCGCCCGCGGCAGCGCCGGCGATCAGCCGCGTGGGCTCGCCGGCGGGGTCGAGCGCGGTGCCGAGCGCGAGCGCGAGCAGCGCGCCGGCGGCGGTGAGGCGGTTGGGGATGACGCGGTGCTCGAGATCGATCAGCGCGGCCGGCACGAGGATCAGCACGAGCGCGACCGACAGCGCGATCGCGGCGGCGCCGCTGTGGATGAGCACGGCGGCGGCGCAGAGCAGCGCGGTGGCAGCCTCGACGAGGGGGTAGCGCGGGGAGATCTGGGCGCCGCAGTCGCGGCAGCGCCCGCGCAGCAGCAGCCAGGAGAGGATCGGCACGTTGTCGTAGGGACGCACGTGCGCCCCGCAGCTCGTGCAGTGCGAGCGCGGCTTGACGAGCGACTCGCGCCGCGGCAGGCGGAACGTGACGACGTTCAGGAACGAGCCGAAGACGGCGCCGAGCACGCCGGCGAAGGTGGCCTCCATGTAGAGCTGATCGGCGCTTGGGGAGTGTGGCTTGAGAGGCGGGTTCGGCACGATCAGCACCGGGGAGCGAGCCCGGCGCCTACCTGGCCACTCATCTTGGTGCAGCACCCACAACAAAGGGGACGGCTACTTGCGCCGCCCCCTTGTCGTCGAACTTGTGGCCTCAAGACGCTTCAGCTTGAGACTCCTGCTGCTGTCGTTCTACGAAGACCAGGTTTTGCTGACGCAGCCGCCGTGGGTGGTTTCCGCGGTGGCGTTGCAGCTCCGTTTGATTTCGCCTTCTTTGTTGCGTTCGATCGAGAACTGCGCGCCGTTCGGAGCTTCTGCGGTGACCTTGTACCCTGCACCGCTTTCCACTTCTTTGGCTTCCGTCAAGATCGCTTCGTTTTTGTTCGACGTGTTGATCGATTTTTCGTACGCCTGCTCTTCAGTAGTGCTCAGACCTTTGTATTCGCCACTGTGATCGGTGGCGTAGGTTTCCGCAGTCGTCTCAGCGGTGGCGGCGAGGGTCTTCGCCCCGGCGTCCACGGCCTTGCTCTTCTGGCTCAGGAACGCGGGAATCGCGATCGCGGCGAGGATGCCGATGATCAAGATAACGACCAGCAATTCGATGAGGGTAAAACCACCCTCATCCTGGGTGCGCTGGCGCAGTCGATACAACATGTGAATCCTCCTAGGATCCGAATATAGGGCGCCAGCCCTCGGCCCCACCGCCCCTAATGGCGGTGCGTCCCCCATGAATCGACTTGTGGTCGCTACGCGAGAGTCGCCGGCTTTGCTACGCGTCCCTCTGGGACACTCTGCCTTGACGCCTCAGCACTGGCTCTGTTTGGCCTCAACATCGACCGTGAGAACGCGCGCTTTAGCCGTGCAAGGGGCGCTGGACGGATGGCAAGCCGCCCTACGCCGCGGGATCTACGACCGGCGGCGGCACTCCCTCGCCGGCGTCCTCGCCGAGCCAGCTTGCCTGCGCGTCGATGCCCGCGAGGCGAACCCCCCCGCCGCCGCACCAGGGACAGGTAACCTCCTGGCGCTTGTCGCCCAGATTCGAGATCACGCGCCCGGTCCCCCGGCAGGGCATGCACGCTTCGGCATCGTCTTTTGCCATCGGCCGCGAGGTTAGCGCCACCGGCGCGCAAACGTCGGCGCCTGCCGCCGGGAGCTCCGGCGCGAGCGGGGCGCGTCGCAGCTCGCGACGCGGCGAGAACGGCACGGGAGGACGTTCACGCGGCGCCTGGGGCGCAGCGCTGCGAGGACTCTGGCACGGCGGCTGGCTCGCGGCGGCGCTGATCACGCTGGGTGCCGCGGCGCTGCGCCTCGCGCACCTCGGCGCGGTCGTGAGCGACCCCTTCTACGACGGCGCGGTACGCAGCATGACGCTCTCCTGGCACAACTTCTTCTTCGGCGCGGTCGAGCCCTCCGGCGCGGTGGCGATCGACAAGCCCCCCGTCGACCTGTGGCTGCAGGTCGTGAGCGTGGAGGTCTTCGGCTGGGGCTCGGCGGCACTGAAGCTGCCCCAGGCGCTCGCGGGCACGCTCGCCGTGCCGCTCCTGTTCGCGGCCGTCAAGCGCGTCTTCGGGGTACGAGCCGGGCTCGCCGCGGCGCTCGCGCTGGCGGTGCTCCCGATCGAGGTCATCACCGCGCGCAGCGACACGATGGACGCGGTGATGATGGCGCTGATGGTGCTCGCGCTGGCGCTCGCGGTGCGCGCGAGCGAGAGCGGGCGCACCGTATGGCTGCTCGGGGCCGCGGCGGCGCTCGGGCTTGCGTTCAACGTCAAGCTGCTGGAGTCACTGCCCGCGTTGGCGCCGCTCGCGCTGCTCGCCTGGCTCGGACTGCCCGGCCGCCGCCGCCGGCGCGCGGTGCAGATCGCGCTCGCCGGCGTCGTCTACGTCGCGGTGTCGCTCGCGTGGCTCTCGGCCACGCTGCTTTACCCCGCGCACGAGCGCCCCTACGCCTACGGCTCGACCAACGGCAGCGCCTGGAACTCGGCGTTCGTCTTCAACGGGCTCGACCGCCTCGAAGGCAAGTCGCTCGAAGGCCCCGAGCAGGGCTTCATCCCCGGCCACCGCTACCCCGAGCGCACCCTCGCCCAGCGCGAAGCGATCCCGATCGTGCCGCCCTCCCCCACGCGCCTGCTCGCGCGCATCGGCCCGCTCTCGGGAGAACGCCTCGGCCTGGAGGCGCTCGCGGGCCTACTGCTCGGTGGGGCGCTGCTGCTCGCGCTGCTGTGGGACCGGCGCGCGGGGCCGGGCGCGGAGGACACCGGCCTGCAGCCTCGCGCGGGATCGAGTGCTGAGGACATGAGCCTCGCGCGCCGACGCCTCGCGCTCATCGCGTCGCTGATGCTGTGGCTCGTGATCGGGATCGCGCTGTTCAGCGACATGGCGCGCCTGCATCCGCGCTACACCGAGGCGGTCACGCCAGCGGTTGCCGGCACGCTCGGGATCGGCCTGGCGTGGGCGACCGAGCGACGTACACGCTGGCGCCTGGCGGCGTTGACGGTAACGCTGCTCGGGGTAGCCCTATACGCGGAGTCGCTGCTGTTCGGGACGAGTGCACTGTGGCTGCTCGTCGCGGCCGGCGCGGCGGGCGCGCTGGCGCTGGCGTGGCTCACCAGCCGGCGATCGACCGCGGCTCTCGCGCTCGGGCTGATCGCGCTGCTCGCGATCCCACTCTCCGCCTCGCTGCGCGCGGTGCGCGAGAACAGCTCCGACACCAACCGCCTCGGCGTCCTGCACGCCGGCGAGCTGGCGCCGCTCAGCGCCTACCTGCGCGCGCATCAGGGCTCCGCGTACTACGAGGCCGCGTTCGACTCGGGCACCAAGATGGGCGAACTGGTCGTGCGCGACGCCCGCCCGATCCTCGTGCTCAGCACGCTCGAAGGTAGGGTCTTTACCTCGGTGGTGCGGCTGCGCGCGCTGATCGCGGCCGGCGCGGTCCGCTACGCGTTCCTCGACACGCTCTGCGGGCCGCACTCGCCTCCGACCGACGCCGACTGCACGGCGCCGGCGCGCTGGGTGCAGGCGCACGGCATCGATGTCTCCAAGCAAGCCCGCATGCCACGCCCCGGGATGCTGTGGCTGCTGCCCCGAGCAGGCCCCCGCTCGGGCAGCACCGTCGCTCCTGCACGCCCCGCGAGCCCTTCGGGCAAGCGTCGACACGTGTAGCGTAAGCGGGAACATGAGCACCGTCGAGGCGCCCGTCTCCTTGAAGATTCTCGTGGTCGACGACGAGGCGTCGCTGCGCGAGACCCTCACGCGCTCCTTCACGCGCGAGGGCCACACGGTGCAGGCGCTCGCGTCGGGTGCGGAGGCGATCGAGCGCGCCGGCGAGGAGTCCTTCGACGTGATCCTGCTCGACGTCGCGCTCGGCGCCGGCCCCAACGGCTATGAGGTCTGCCGCGCGCTGCGCGAGCGGCGCAACGTGGTGCCGATCATCATGCTCACCGCGCTCGACACCGAGGCCGACGCCGTGCAGGGCCTGGAGGCGGGCGCCGACGACTACGTCACCAAGCCCTTTGGCCTGGCCGAGCTGCGCAGTCGCGTGCGCGCGGTGCTGCGCCGCTCGGGCCCGCGCGCGGCCAGTCGCGAGCTGATCAGCGCCGGCGGCGTCACGTTGGATCGCAGCCGCCGCGAGGTCACCGTCGGCGAGCGGCTCGTGCGGCTCACGTTCTCCGAGTTCGAGCTGCTTGCGCGCCTGATGTCCGAGCCCGGCCGCCTGCTCAACCGCCAGGAGCTGCTGCGCGCGATCTGGGGCGACTCCGCCTACCGCGACCCGCGCGCGATCGATGTGCACATCCGCCACCTGCGCGAGAAGCTCGAGCAGCACCCCGAGGAGCCGAAGTTGATCCTCACCGTGCGCGGCGCCGGCTACCGCTTCCAGGAGTGATGATGGGTCTGCGTCCGCGACTGCTCGCGGCCCTGCTGCTCACGAGCGCCGTGACGCTCGCGGTCGCCGCGCTCGCGCTGCTCTCGCCGCTGGAGCAGCGGCTGCGCCAGGACGGCGAATCGACCGTCCTGACCGCGCTGAACGCCTCGCGTCCCGAGTTCGCCGAGATCGCCAGCGAAGCCGCGGGCGGCCCGCTCGATCACGCCGAACTGGAATCCGCCGCCAATTCGCTGCGGCGCCGCTCGCAGGCGACGGTCACCATCCTCAACGACCAGCTCGGCGCGATCTACACCGGTCCGAGCGCAACCCTCAACGTGCCCGACTACTACGGGCAGGCGCGCCGCGCGCTCGCGACGCGCAAGCGCGTCAACGCCCTGCTCGGCAACGAGCTCGTGATCGCCTACCCCCTGAAGATCTCCGGCCAGCGCTACGTGCTCGTGCTGACCAAGCGCCTGGACTATGTCGCCTCCGCGTTCGACGTCGTGCAGAACGCCTTCATCGAGGGCGCGATCGCCGGCCTCGCGATCGCGCTGCTGCTCGGCCTCGGCTTGACGACGACGCTGCTGCGCCGCCTGGAGCGCCTGCGCGACGCCACGCGCGAGCTCGAGCGGCGCGGACCCGACGCGAGCCCCCTGCCCGAGGACGGCCGCCATGACGAGATCGGCGAATTGGCGCGCGCGTTCGCGCGCATGCAGTCGCGCCTGCGCCGCCAGGAGGGCGCGCGGCGGGCGTTCGTCGCGACGGCCTCCCACGAGCTGCGCACCCCGCTCGCGTCGCTCGACGGGACCCTCGAGCTACTCGAGGACGACCTCGCCGCCGAGCACCTCGATCTCGAGGACGCGCGCGAGCGCATCGCGCGCGCACGCGAGCAGTCGCGGCGGCTCTCCCAGCTCGCCTCCGATCTGCTGGACCTCAGCCGCCTCGATGCCGAGGTGCAGCTGCGCAGCGAGCCGCTGGAGCTCGGCGAGATCTGCCGCGCCGTCGCCGCCGAATTCGAGCTCGCCGCCGCCGCGCGCGAGATCGCGATCGACCTCCACAATTCCCCACAGCCCTGCTGGGTGCAGGCCGACCCCGGTGCCGTCGCACGCATCGTGCGCATCCTGCTCGACAACGCGCTGCGCGTCGCGCCCAGCGGGTCGCGCATCTCGCTGGAGCCCGCCGCGGACGGCTCGTGGGCCAAGGTCGCCGTCCACGACGACGGCCCCGGCGTGCCGCGCTCCGAGCGCGAGCTGATCTTCGAGCGCTTCCAGCGCGGCAGCGCGACCGGCGGGCGCAGCGGCTTCGGCCTCGGTCTCGCGATCGGCCGCGAGCTCGCCTCGCGCATGGGCGGCGGCCTGGAGCTGCTCCCCACCGACCCCCCCGGAGCGTCGTTCGTGCTGCGCCTGCCCGCAGCCGTCGGCGCGGGCCTGCAGGAGCACGCGGCGGTATGAGCGGCGCGAGTGTGAGACGCGCCGCTGGGAAGGCGTGCGCCTCATGAGCCGCGGCAAGCAGAACAGCAGCGAAACCGCGGCCCCGCTGGAAGCGCCGGGCGCGCTGCCCTCACTCGCCGCGCAGGCGCACGCCGGCGGCCGCCTCGCGCTCGACACGGAGTTCATGGGCGAGGGGCGCTACCGCACACTCCTGTGCCTCGTGCAACTCGCGGTAGCCGACGACACGGCGGGCCTGCGCATCGAGCTCATCGACCCGCTGCGCGAGGACCTCGACGCGACACCGCTCGCGCAGGCGCTCGCCGACCTCGCGGTAGAGGTCGTCGTGCACGCCGGTCGCCAGGACATCGCGCTCATGCGCCGCCGCTTTCAGACCGAGGTTCGCAACGTCTTCGATACCCAGATCGCCGCCGGCTTCGCCGGTATGGCCGCGCAGTGCTCGTATGAGACGCTGCTCGCGCAGCTACTCGGAGTGCGCGTCTCCAAGAGCGCGAGCTTCACGCGCTGGGACGCGCGGCCGCTCTCACGCGAGCAGCTGACCTACGCGCGCGAGGATGTCGTTCACCTCTTGGAGCTCTCCGCGGAGCTCCAGCGGCGCCTGGCGGCGCTCGGGCGGCTGGAGTGGGCCCGCCAGGAGTGCGCAGCGCTCGAGCGCTCCAGCGACGCGCGCGACCTCGACGCGATCTTCGCGCGCCTGCCGCGCGTCCGCGGCCTCAGCACCGCCTCCCAGGGCGTCGCGCGCGAGCTCGTGCAGTGGCGCGAGCGCGCCGCCGCCTCCGGCAACCGGCCGGTGCAGAGCGTCCTCTCCGACGCCGTGCTCGTCGAGATCGCCAAGCGCCGCCCCACGAGCACCGGCGCCTTGGAGCAGATCCGCGGGGTCGCCCAGAGCAGCATCCGCCGCCGCGCCGCCGACGTGCTCGACGCCGTCCGCGCGGGCGCCGAGCGTCCTCACCAACCGCTGCCCGACCACGAGCGACACACGCCACCCGACCCCCAGGACGCCCCGCTCGTGGCACTCGCCGAAGCGCTCGTGCGCGCCCGCGCCCGCGAGGCCGATCTCGCCTACGAGCTGATCGCCGCCCGCGCCGACCTGCAGGCAATCGTCGGCGCCGCGCGCGCCGGTAGCGATGAGCCCGACGTCCGCACCCTCAAAGGCTGGCGCCGCGAGCTTGTCGGCGCCGAGCTGCTCGAGCTGCTCGACGGGCGCGTGTCGCTGTCGGTGCGACGGGGGCGGTTGGAGATTGGGCCGTACGTAAAACCCACTGAACATGGGCACGACTCAACTGACGGTGGTGGTGGTGTGTGACGACCCCAAGCAATGATCTCAACTGGCGTCTGACCGTCAAGTTCGTGTCCACTACGCGAGCTCATGGCGCATTCTTTGCTCTGATGACTCATGCTTCAGCAACGCTAGCGGCCAACCGACTGCAAGAGGGCTTCGTCGCCCAGCACGACGCGGAGTGGTTGCGAATCTATGCGCCCTCCGCAGACGCGCTGCGCCGCGGCCAGGCCACCATAGCGGACGTCGTTAAGCGCGAGGGCCTACAGGCAGAGGAGCAGGCTGAGCATCGCATCAACGAGAAAGCAAAGTGGGAAATAGTCGAGCTCCCGCCACTACCCGGCTGCGACACGAGTTTGGTCGTCGAACACCGCGGAAAGGGTACCTGGGGTTCCAACGTCGAGCCCAATTGCATCCAGATACACTTCGAGCTTGACAGCAAGCACGCCGCACAGGAGCTCGCAAAGCAACTCACCGCGGACGGGTACGATGTCCACCACACCGGCACCTTCGTGTTCATTTTTGCCGACGACCGTGTCGCTGCGCGCCAACTCGGGAACGCACTCAGAGCCCGCGCACCAGCCAGCGCGCAGCTGTTTTTTGAGGGCGAAGGGCGAACGTTCTTCATCTAAACTCTACTCAATGTCTACACAGCTCCATCGCCATCGCCCACTTACTCGCGCCAGTACAACGTTTGGCCACCGGCGCCCCTTGAGCCGCCTCACCCGCGCTATCACCGTCCCCCGCCACGCATGAGGCGCCTATTATCATCAAAACACCTGCAGGTAGCCTATCTGTTTTTCGTCTCCCTCATCGGATTCATACTTCGTATCACGGTATCGCGCGCGGCCATGTGGGTATGGCTTCTGACTGTCGCCGTTCTGCTCGTTGGTCTGAGCATCGTTCTACACAGGCGTCGCGTCTCCCAATCTCCTCCGACGGAACACGATCGCGACCTCTAGCATCCTCAAACTCGGATACTAGGCTCCGGCCAAGCCAAAATCTGCCGACCGGAAGTAATCGCGCCCAGATTCAACTGGCGACACGAAATCTTGCTAGGGACTAATTTCAAGTTTTTCCTTCGTAAGTGCTCCGAAGACGCCACCCGCAAGTCCCGAAGGAATTCCGACCACAATCGCAGCAGCCGTTCCACTGATTGAACACACGCCAGCCATACCAAACGGGCCCAGCTCGATTGCGGACGCCGCGCCGAGAGCACAGCCATCGAGCGCACCCTGCTTTACGCCTTCCCAGCCCAGGGCTACTAGGTCTTGAGCAGCAGCCCTTGCACGACCCACGATTTCGCCCTCGATGCTGGTGGGGCTTCCAGTGCCATACACCTGAGCCGGCAGTTGAAGCAGATTCTGACAAGCCTGGTAGTCAACTCTATTCCTCCAATATGGGCTGCCCGCCTGGCGCTGCCACACTTTACATCGCGCGGCAGCTTGTTTGACTCGCGGTGACCACGCGATCAGCCCAAAAGGGTCACTTTGATCTACCGGGTCGTCTGATGCGTAACTGTACGGCGCTCCAGAAGTGACCACAACCGGGTCGAGGCTAAGAAACTGCGCCGTAGTCGGGTCATACTCCCGTGCCCTAAGGTAGACAAGACCCGTATCGGCACTCGTGTATTGCCCGTCATATCCAAGAGCCGTCGTACTCGTCCCGGTGCTTCCTATCTTGTTGCCATAGGCATCATACGTAAAGGTCGCTTCGGTTTTGCCGGTTGGGCCGCTGAGCAGACGTGTGCTTCCTTGTTGGTCGTGGTGCAGATAAAGCACGGCGCCGGTGTTGTTGTTGATTTGCTGGACAGGGAGGCCCCCGGGGCCATAGATGTAGTTGTTGACACCGTCGTTAAGAATCAGCGGCAACTTTTCGGCGAGGTCCCACGCCAGGTAAGTGGCGGCACCCGAAATCGCTTCGGATGTGCGCAGTCCATCGCCGTTGTAACCGTAGCTATCTTCGATCGCCGCCACTTCGGTGCCTTTCGGCCGCACGACAGATATTAGGTTCCCTGCCTGGTCATATCCGTATGTCGTCGCAGGCCCACTGGCTGGTTCGGTCTTGGTGCGCTCGCCCACTTCGTTGTACGTGTACGTCGCAGCAGTGACTTTTTTCAGCGCGCTTTTTTCGAGCTCATCAGCAGCGTTGTAGGTGTACGTGTGTTCGGTGCCGATGGTCGTCGGATTATTGGCCGCGTCGTATTCATAAGGGATGCCGACACCTTTTGTCAGCCGGTCGTTTTTATCGTAAGTGTAGGCCGGTTTTTCTTCCCCTGGCAACCCTTTGCTAGTCGCTTTTTCGACTAACCCATCTTTGTTGCGCGTGTAGACGAGAGATGCGAGCGTTTCGCTGCCTTTTTTCATCTTGACTTCGCTCATCGCGTCGGCTTCGTTGTATTTGTAGGTGTCTTCGTCGCTCGTGCCGCTCGGGAACACCGTGGCCGTGAGGTCCGAGTCCGCGTCATAGCTGAATTTGATCACGTTTTTCGACGAGTCCGTCGTGTTCTTGAGCCGCCCCGCTTTATCGTATTCGCGTTCGACGACTTTGCCGTTGGGGTATGTGATCTTCGTCTGCTCGTTGGCAAGGTCGTATTCGTAGCTGACGGTATTCCCGTGGCCATCTTTGGTTTTGGTGAGGCGGTCGAGCTGGTCGTATTCATAGCCCGTTGTGCCCGTGCCATCTTCCATCGTCGTCCGGTCGCCATCCGCGTTGTACCCATATTTTACGGTCGGCGTTTTGCCATCCGAATAGCTGACTTCAACGACGCGATTGTCTTTATCATATTTGTAGGTGGTCGCTCGTTTCATTGGGTCAGTCAGCGTCGTCAGGTTCCCCGCAGCGTCGTATTCCTTGAGCGTCTTACGACCGAGCGGATCAATCACTTCGATAACCTGCTCGAGGACATTGCGAACGTATTCCGTCACATGTTTGTTACCGTCGATCTGCTTCTTGACCTGGCCGGCGCCGTCGTATTCGGTTTCGGTGATCGTTTTGTTGGGTTCTTCGACCTTGGTCCGCTCGTTGTCGGCGTTATAGGTGTATGTGGTCTTGTGGCCTTCCGGATCGGTCGCGGTTTCGACGTTGCCGTCGCCGTCATAGGTAGTTTTCGTTTCGTGGCCGAGCGGATCGGTGACCTTGATCGATCGTCCCTGGGCGTCGCGTTCGGTCGTCGTCGTATATTTGCTTTCTTCGCCGGCTTTGACATGGCCCCTGGGACTGACCATGCTGGTTTCCTGCGAGTCTTCGTTATAGCCCCAGGTGCGCTTGTCGCCTTCTGGGTCTATTTCGGCGGTCTTGTCACCAGCACTGTCGTATTCGTATTTCCACGTGCGTTTCAGGGGATCCGTCATGCTTTCCACCTGCCCATTGGACGTATATTTATAGCTCGTGGACTGCGTCGTCGCGCCCGGCGCTGGGCGTTCGATCACTTCAGGGTTACCGTGGCCTTCGCGTTTGTAGGTAGTCGTCTCTCCATTGGGCAGCGTTTCGCTTTCAATGTCGTGAGTGCTGTCGTAGGTCCATTTCGTTTTGTCGCCTTCAGCGTCTTCCTTGAGGATGCGGTTCCCATGCGAGTCATACTGATATTTCGTCGTGTGCCCATCACCGTCGGTAACGCTCAGCAGCTCGTCAGCGGTATTGTAAACACTGTTTTCTATCGTTTCGTGCGACGTGCCGTATCCGTTTATCAGCGATGTGCCCTCGCCGTTGCTCGTAACGTACTGCACCCTCACATCGCCCGTCGAGTGGTTGGTGGTTGTCGTATGAAACGCAGTGTATTCGTAGCTCGTTATGCGTTTCATAGGGTCCGTCTGGGAGACAACCTGGTTGGCGCTATTGTATTCGATCGTCGATTTGCCTCCTCGCCCGTCGGTGAGTTCTGTCATCCGGTGCGACCCGTCGTATTTAAACTGCCAGCGAAGAGCGGATTCGCCGGGCTGTGTCACCGCCGCGAGATCGCCGCTTTCGTATGTGTATTTGATGACGTGTTTCATCGGATCTTCGGCGCTTTCGACGAGACCTTCGGAGTTATACGCCAGTTTTATCTTGCGACCCGCGGGGTCGGTGATCGTTTCGAGGTTCCCACTTCCGTTGTAGGAAAGCGTCGTCGCGTTGCCGTTACGATCGGTGACGCTTTCTAGTCGCCCTCCACCACTGAACTTGTACTTCGTCTGGTTAGGCAGCGTCAAGGTATAGCCAGTGCTTTCCGTGCCACTGAGCGTGTCTTGAGTCCATGCAGGGGCGCTGAATTCTTCGCCCGAGCCTTCGCTAAAGCTCATGGTGCTCCCGTCAGCCTGCACAAGCCTGGCTCTTTTGCTCGCTTTTTCGATCATAAGGTGGTCGCTGAAGGAGCTCGACCAGCCGTAGCCGAATATGCCTTTGTCTCCCGCAGCCGCGGCCTGCGAGTTGTATGTGCGACTGAGGTCCAGACCGACCCCGCGACCTCCAATCGAGAAGTCTGTCTGTGTCTGGGAGTAGTTGCCGGTCTGACAGCCGACCGATTCTTCTTCGCCACATTGAGCCGGTTCCTGCGGGTTTTCGCTGCCACCCCATTGCGCTTCCCCTTCTATGAAACCGTGCGTGAAGTCAAATTTGCCGTGGCGCTCGTTGAGAATGCCGAAGTTCCCGGCAGAGACTTCTATATAGACCTCTTCCGGACCGCTCAGTCTTTCCATCAGCCCGCTATTCACAAACTCTCCGGTGCTTTCCCCCGGTTCGCCGGGTTTTTCGGGCCTGATTCCAACCTGGCATTCTTCGCAGGCTTTTTCATCAGCTACCAGAAAGGCCCCACGGTTTTCAAATATGGCACCGTGACCGAGCGTGACCACGCCCGACGGCCAAGTCAACTGCCCTTCGTTGACAAAGTAGTGTTCAATCAGAGTCATGCTACCGTTTTCAATTGTGCCAGTGGCGTGTTCTTCCAGGAACACCTCGCCTGAGCCTTCCATTGTTCCTTCGTTCCACAAGAACGAACTGCTGACGTTCAACCTACCGGCGCCGCCCAATCTCCCGTTAAGGTGCAATATCTGAAACTCCGAGACATGCGACACGCCTGGCCCATTGAGCGAAAGGAGCCCACCCTCCAGCTGCAGATCGACTTCGCCGCTGCCCTCGACAGCCCCGGTGCTGATCACAGCTCCGGCGTCGACGATCGACCCGGCGAGAGTGATTTCGGAGCCCCACGTAAACGAACCACCCGTGAATTCGATCGCGGTCGCTCCACCGGTCGCAGACCACGTACCCGTCGCCGTGTGCCCGCTGATTCCGCCGCTTTTGAATTCCAGCTTGCCGCTGTTCGCCTTGACGGTGCCCTGATTATCGAATCCGACTTCGACGCCGGCTTTCGAGCCGGCAGACTCGATCACTGAACCGGTGTTCTCGAACGTGCCCGAGCCGGTGCCTGGATCGATGCCGGTCCCTCGGCAGAGCCCGCTACACGACGGGCCGTTGTCATTGGCATAGAAGGTCCCGCTGTTTGAGACCTGGGCGCCTTCGGCAAGGACCAGCGCACCCGACGCCCACGTCAAGGTGCCGTGGTTCACGAGCGAGCGCGCTTTTACTTCGGCCGGCGTCATGACTTCGATCTTCCCCGACGCACCGGATTCGAGGACCGTCGAGCCCGACCCCGACATCGCTCCGCCTTCACCGGTCCATTCGAGCAAGCTGACCACGTCCAGGGTCCCCGCTCCGCTCAGCGTGCCGCCCGTCAGCGACAGGTCGCTGACCGTGCTCGCCGTTGTGCTGGCGATGCTCAACGTGCCACCCTGAATGCTCACGTGGCCGGTGCTGTTTCGCATCCCTTCGACGGTCACGGTCGCCCCGGAAACGTCGAACGCCCCCGACCAGCTGCTTTCGACCAGCGTGAACGAGCCGCCCGTCAGCGCGACCGATGCTCCTGCGCCGCCTACCCATTTTGCGGTAGATGTCGACGACCCGCCTTCGGTGAATGCAAGCTGCCCTTTCTGCGCTTCCACCGCCCCGCTGCATTCAAACGCCACCGACACCTGCGTGGTTCCCGTACCCGAGACCTTCTGCACCGTGCCCGTATTGACGAGCTTGCCCGAGCCGCCCGGGGCCAACTTGATCGCGTTCGTGGCTTCCGAGTTGACGTTGAACGTCCCGTCGTTTTCGATCTTCGCTTCTTCAGAGAGCGAGATATGCCCCGAGACGAGGGTCAAGGTGCCTTCGTTGACAAGCGAGCGCTTGGCGAGGTTCGCGTTGTCCCCGCCCGAGACGCTGATCGACCCGGACGCGCCCGACGCCAGAACCGTCGATCCCGAGCCGGACATGGTGCTTTCTGTGCCTTCCGGCCACGACAGCGTTCCTGTGACCTTCAGCGTGCCAGCACCGGTCAACGCGCCGCCGGCCATCGCCAGGACGCCGACCGTCGCGGTGTCCCCTTCGGCCATGCTCAACGTCCCTGAGGTGAGCGTCAATTCACCGCCCGTGCCTTTGAAGCTATCCCCGGTGACGCTCGCACTCTCGATCTCAATCGAGCCTTCGAGCACGCTGCTGTTCCCCAACACAGATGAGTTCGAGCCGCCAAGAAACGCGATCGATCCGCTTTTGCCGTCGATCGTCCCGAGATTTTCGGTATCGATACCAATGCCGACTTGACTTGCGCCTTCGGCTTTCCTCACCAGACCAGTATTGACGAAGGTAGCCGAGCCAGAGGTCTTTTCCAGCCCAGTGCGGTTGCATTCTCCGCACGCTCGTTCGTTATCGTTGAAGTTGAACGTCCCGTTGTTGGAGAACACCGCGCCGTTCCCGAGTTCGATCGAGCCCGCCGTCAACGTCAGCGTGCCTTCGTTGACCAGTCGCCGTTCGCTCACCGTCACCGACCCCGCATCGACGCTCCCAGACGCCGGCGCCTTCAACACCGTCGATCCCGATCCTTCCATCGTGCCTTCTGTCCAGGACAACGACGAGGACACCGCCAATTTCGCCGCACCCTTCAACCAGCCGCCGGTCATCGTGAACGCGTGCACGGTCGATTCTTCGAGCGCGCTGGCCAGTTCCAGCGAGCCGCTGCTCAGCACGAGCGTCCCTTCGTCCTCGAGGACCCCCGCCGCATTCGTCCCACCCGAGACTTCAGCCGTCACGCCCGCACCAATGCACGCAACGTCCGCCGACGTAGGCGCTTTACCTGTCGACCAGTTGGCCGCGGTCTGCCACGACCCCGAGCTACCGCCCGTCCATTTATCCGTACAGAGCGGTTCAGCCGAAGCTCTGGCCGGCACGACAGCCAATGCCACCAGCAACGCCCCCAACAGCCCAACGGCCGCGACCACGCGAGCGCCAGCAGCAAACCCACCCTGCCAGCCCGTATGGACTATCGCCCGCGTCCCGCCCAACCGCATCCCGCCCATGAGGGCCTCCCCGTCTCGTTCAAAGGAACCGACTGCCGCGGGGTTCTATCAGACGCAGACGACAGACATCGGGAGACCGTGATCGCCTCGGCCAGGCCGCTTTCACAACCCGCCGTGAGGCCTCCACCTTCTGAGCCTTATTCGATGTGGTTGTAAATGGTAAACAGCGGCATGTACATCGAGATCACGATGAAGCCGACGATGGAGCCGATGACGATGATCATGATCGGCTCCATGATCGAGGTGAGCGCCTTCACGGAGGCGTCGACGCGGTCCTCGTAGAAGTCGGCGATCTTGTCGAGCATCGCGTCCAGCGCGCCGGTCTCCTCGCCGACGCCGACCATGTGCGTGACCATCGTCGGGAAGACGGGGATTTTGGCGAGCGGCGCGGAGATGGTGCCGCCGCGCTTGACCGAGGCGATCACCTCGTCCATGGCCTCCTCGACGACGATGTTGCCGCCGGTCTTGCCGGTGATCTCCAGCGCCTGCAGCAGCGGCACGCCGGCGCTCGTCAGCGAGGCGAGCGTGCGCGACCAGCGCGCGACGGCGACCTCCTGCACGATCGCGCCGATCTTCATCGGCACGCGCAGGCGGAAGCGGTCCCATTGCGGGCGCCCCACCTTGCTCGACTTCCACTTCAGGAACGCGACGACCACCGCGGCGAATACGAGGGCCATCGCCCAGAAGTAGCCGGTGACGATCTTGGAGAGCAGCACCGAGAACTTCGTGATCGCGGGCAGTTCGCCGCCGAATTCCTTGAAGACGTTCTCGAAGACCGGCACGAGGAACGCGACGAGCGCGAGCATCACGCCGACCGCGAACACGAGCACAAGCGTCGGGTAGATCATCGCGGAGCGGATCTGGCGCTTGAGCGAGGCGTCTTTCTCGAGCTGGTCGGCGACGCGCATCAGCGAGCCCTCGAGCATGCCGCCGGTCTCCCCCGCGCGCGTCATCGCGACGAACAGGGGGCTGAAGACCTTGGGGTGGCGCGCCATCGCGTCGCTCAGCGAGAGGCCGGCCTCGACGTCCTTGCGGACCTGCACGATCGTCTCCTTGAGGAACTTGTTCTCGGTCTGGTCCTCCAGCACATACAGCGCGCGCAGGATGCTCATGCCCGAGGTGATCATCGTCGCGAGCTGACGCGAGAAGACCGCGAGGTCCGAGGCGCCGACGCTCTGGAAGAGCGTGATGTTGATCTCGCGCGAGGCGTGCTTGTCGGCGATGTCGAGGACGATCAGGCCGCGCGACTTCAGCTGGTCGGAGACGGCCTGCTTGGAATCGGCCTCGACCTCGCCGCGGGCCTTGGCGCCCGCGAGGTCCATCGCCTTGAAGACGTAGGTGCTCATCGCCGTGCGCGCCGGCTCCTACGCCGCGAGCGAGCCGGCGCCGAGCAGGCGCCGCAGCTCTTCGGGGGTGGAGGAGCGCGATTCCGCCATCTTCTGCGAGATCGAGCCCTGGCGCACGAGCGTCGCCAGCGACGCGTCCATCGTCTGCATCCCCTGCGCGGAGCCGGTCTGCAGAGCGGAGTAGATCTGGTGGGTCTTGCCCTCGCGGATCAGGTTGCGCACGCCCGGCGTCGGCACGAGCACCTCGCAGGCGACGATCCGACCGGAGCCGTCGGCCGTCGGTAGCAGCTGCTGGGTCATGATCCCCTGCAGCGCGACCGAGAGCTGCACGCGCACCTGGGCCTGTTGATGGGAGGGGAACACGTCGATGATGCGATCGATCGTCTGCGCGGAGTCCTGCGTGTGCAGCGTCGCAAACACGAGGTGGCCGGTCTCCGCGGCGGTCAGCGCGGTGGAGATCGTCTCCAGGTCGCGCATCTCGCCGACGAGGATCACGTCGGGGTCCTGGCGCAGCGCGGCCTTCAGCGCGTCGCCGAAGCTCTGCGCGTCGGAGCCGAGCTCGCGCTGGTTGACCAGGCAGCGCTTGTGCGGGTGCAGAAACTCGATCGGGTCCTCGATCGTCATGATGTGCTCGTCGCGCGTGGTGTTGATCTCGTCGATCATCGCGGCGAGCGAGGTCGACTTGCCCGAGCCGGTGGGGCCGGTCACGAGCACAAAGCCGCGCGGCTTGCGCGTGAACTCGTGCACCGTCGTCGGCAGGCCGAGCTCGTCGATCGAGGTCAGCCCAAAGGGGATCAGGCGGAACGCGGCGCCGATCGCGCCGCGCTGGTAGTACGCGTTGACACGGAAGCGGGCGTGGCCGGGGATCGAGTACGCGAAGTCGATCTGCCAGTCGGTCTCCAGCCGCTGGCGCTGGTCGCCGCTGAGGATCGAGTAGACGATCTCACGGGTTTCGGTGCCCGCGAGCACCGGGTAGTCCTCGAGCGGCGTCAGGCGCCCGCGCACGCGCACCGTGGGGTGCGCGCCGGCGCTCAGGTGTAGGTCGGAGGCGCGTCGCGAGACGACCTCCATCAGCAGATCCGCAAAGTCGATTCCGGTGCTCATTGCTGCGCCCATCGACGCCGCGGGTGAGCCGCAAGCGTGCCGCGTCGCGGACTGGACGAAAATTCGAGTCTCAGCCGGTGCTGCCGAGCACGCGCGCGACCTCGGCGATCGACGTGCGCCCGCGGCGGACCTTCTCCAGGCCGTCGTCGCGCAGGCGGCGCATGCCCTCCTTGACGGCGACGTCGCGGATCTCCTCGGAGGGACGGCGTTCGAGCGCGAGGCGGCGGACCTCGGAGGTGACGGACATCACCTCGTAGATCCCGGCGCGGCCGCGGTAGCCGGAGCCGCCGCAGCGGCGGCAGCCAACGGGCTCGTAGGCCTCGAGGTCGACGAGCGCCTTGTAGCCGTTGCGGCGCAGCACGTCGGCGGGGATGATCGTGCGGCGCTTGCAGTGCGAGCAGAGTGTCCGTACGAGCCGCTGCGCGAGCACGCAATCCAGCGCGGAGGCCACAAGGAACGGCTCGATCCCCATCTCGATCAGGCGCGTGATCGCCGACGGGGCGTCGTTGGTGTGCAACGTGGAGAGCACGAGGTGACCGGTGAGCGCGGACTCGATCGCGATCTGCGCGGTCTCGCGGTCGCGGATCTCGCCGACCATGATCACGTCGGGATCCGCGCGCACCATCGCGCGCAGCCCGGTCGAGAACGTGAGACCGGCCTTCGCGGAGACCTGCACCTGGGTGATCCCCTCGACCTGGTACTCGACGGGGTCCTCGACGGTGATGATGTTCTTCTCGGGCGTATTTAGCGCCTGCAGCGCGGCGTAGAGCGTCGTCGACTTGCCGGATCCGGTCGGGCCGGTGACGAGCACCGCGCCGTGCGCCTGGTGGAAGGCCTCCTCGAAGCGCTCGCGCTCGACCTCGTCGATGCCGAGCTTCTCGAGCTTCATCACGACGGAGTCCTTGTCGAGGATGCGCATCACGATCGACTCGCCGTGGACGCTCGGCAGCGTCACCACACGCAGGTCGACGTGGCGCCCGTCGACGGTCAGCCCGACGCGGCCGTCCTGCGGCAGGCGCCGCTCGGAGATGTCCAGTTCGGACATGATCTTCACGCGCGAGACGACGCCGGCGGCCATCCGCCGCGGCACGGTCGTGATCTCTTGCAGGACGCCATCGACGCGGAAGCGCACGCGCACCTCCTTGCCGTCGGGCGCGAGGTGGACGTCGGAGGCGTGCAGCTCGACGGCCTGCGCGACGATCTGGTTGACGAGTTTGATGACCGGGCCGTCGTCGGCGGTCTCGTGCAGGTCGACGACCTCGGCCTGCTGCTCGGCCTCGCTCTCGCCGGCGTGCGCGTCGCCGACGACGTCCTCGAGGCGGTCCAGGCGCGAGATCAGCGCGAGGATGTCCTCGGGCGCGGCGACCGCGACGCGCACCTCGTAGCCGGTCATGATCGCGATGTCGTCGACGGCGAGGACGTTGGAGGGATCGGTCATCGCGACGAGCAGCGTGCGCTTGTCGACGAACGCGACGGGAACGGCCTGGTAGCGCTTGGCGGCGGCGGTCGTGACGAGGTTCGCGGCGCCCATATCGACAGAGAAGACACCGAGGTCGAGGTGATCGAGGCCGTAGCGCTCGGCGAGCCCGCGCGCGAGCCCGTCGTGGCTGAGCGCGCCTTCCTCAACGAGCGCGCGCTCGGGCGTCGTCCCGGTGCTGCGCGAGCTCGCGATCGCCTCGTCGACGCGCTCGCGCGAGACGAGGCCCATCTCGACGATCACGTCGGTGAGGAAACGCGAGGAGGAGCCGCGACGGCTCGGGGAGGTCAGGCCAACGTGGGTAGCGGGGCTGGCTGCGGTCTCTTCGCGTACTTCCGCGGGAGCGCTCTCGACGCTGACCTGCGGCGCTTCGCGGGCTTGCTCGCTCGCGTGTGAGCCGTGATCCCCCGCGCGTTTGCCGTTCTCGCCCACGCGCTGCTCGGAGCTCGCGACCACGATCGGCTCCTCCGCCTCGCCCTGATCCATGCCAAATATCTCGTGCAGGTCTGGGCCGCCGCCCGGTCGGGGCGCGCTCATGAGCGCGTGCTCCGCGAACTCCGCGCGGGGGGGCCGCTAGCCGTCAGCTGCGCAGCAAAGCCGCTAGCCCTCAGGAGCAGCGCGAGCGGCGTCGCGCATGACCTGCAGCGGCGCGCGACGACCGGTCCACAGTTCGAAGCTGAGCGCGCCCTGCGCGACGAGCACGTCGAGCCCGTCGAGCGTCGGCACGCCCTGCGCGCGGGCGGCGAGCAGCAGTGGCGTGACGCCTTCTCGATAGACCAGGTCGACGACATACGAGTACCTACCGACCAGATCGAGTGTGAGGCCGAGTTGGTTGAGCGCCTCTGTACCGTCCTGGCCGTCCGTTGCGAGGCGCGGGGCGTCCGCCGCGAGGGGCGGGGCGTCCGCCGCGAGCTGCGCGGCCTGCGGCGGGAGCGCCGGCGCGGTCAGGCCGACGGAGGTGCAGTTGACGAGGATGTCGGCCGCCTCGGGGCGCGCTACCGCGCGTGCGCCCAGCACGCGCGCCAGATCGGCGGCGCGCGCGGCGGTGCGGTTCCAAATCGAGACCTCGCGCGCGCCGGCCTCGCGCAGGGCCCAGACCGCGGCGCGTGCGCTGCCGCCGGCGCCGAGCACGAGTGCGCTGAGACCCTGCGGTGAGCGCGCCACTCCGACGGGCGGGCGCTCCATCGCGGCGATCAGACCGGGGGCGTCGGTGTTCTCGGCGGCGATCGTGCCGTCGGAAGCGAAGCTGAGCGTGTTGGCGGCGCCGATCGCGCGCGCGGCGGCGCTCGCGCTGTCGGCGAGAGCGAGCGCGGCCTCCTTGTGGGGGATCGTCACGTTCGCGCCGCGGAAGCCCGCGCCGGGGAGAGCGCGCGCGGTCTGCTCGAACAGCTCGGGCGGGACCGGCAGCCGCTGGTAGCTCCAATCGGCGAGACCGACCGCGGCGAGCGCGGCGCTGTGCATCGCCGGCGAGCGGCTGTGCGCGACGGGCCAGCCGAGCACTCCGAGGCGCTTCATCGCGACCGTTTCCGGCACGCGGGGACGCGGCCGCCGTTGCGGGCGAGCGCCTGCTGGTAGGCGGCGGCGTGGCGTTCGAATTCGGCGTAGCCGGTGGAGAAGACGAGCTCGCCGCAGCCGTCGGCGCCGTTGACGTAGTAGAGGTAGGGCACGCGCGCGGGGTGCGCGGCGGCGTCGATCGCGGCGAGCCCGGGGTTGCTGATCGGCGTCGGCGGCAGGCCGTGGTGGGTGCGCGTGTTGAAGGAGGATTCGCTGTGCAGCTGCGCTTCGGTGAGCGGCTTGTTGAAGTCGTGCAGCGCGTAGCGGATCGTGGAGTCGATCCCGAGCACCATGCCGATGCGCAGGCGGTTGTAGATCACGGCGGCGACCTTCGGACGATCGGACGCGAGCAGCGCCTCGCGTTCGACCATCGAGGCGACGATCAGCAGCTGGTAGGGCGTGATGTGCAGCGCGTGCGCGCGCCGCAGCTCGGCGGGGCCGAAGTTTTCTTCGAACGCGGTGAGCTGCTCGGCGACGAGCCGACTCGCGGAAGCGCCGACGTACATTTCGTAGGTCGCGGGAAAGAGGAAGCCTTCGAGGGTCGGCGTGTCGGCGGGCGCGCCGTAGTGCGCAGGGTCGAGCAGCGTCGAGTGGCGCGCGGCCTTCAGGTAATTGCCGCTGAGGCCCTTCGCGGTTGCGATCTGCGCGATCTGCGCAGCGGTCTCGCCCTCGGGGATCGTGACGGAGACCACCGCGAGCGGCGCGACGGGCTTCGGTTTGGATTTAGTGTGCAGGAGCGCGATCACGACCAGCGCGCCGAGCGCGCCGAGGACCCCGACCCCGACCCCGAGCAGCAAAGCGCGGACGCGCCAGCGCGAGGACCGATGGCCGCGCCCGGCGACAGACGGGGACAGGGGCGCGATCCGCGGCGGCAGCGGCGCTGGCGGCGGCAGCTTCGCGGCGATCGGGACGAGGGGCTCGGCCGCGGGCTGGACAGCGGGCTCAGCCGCGGGCTGGGCCACGGGCTCAGCCGCCGGCTCCGCTACGGGCGCGACCACGGACTCGGACTGGCGCCCGCGGCGAGCTTCGCGCTCTTCGCGCGCGCGATCGCGCTCCTGCGCGGTGCGCTGCTGTTGGTTGCCGGTGGCCATCCCCGTATGCAGCCTAAGGGTTGGCGCGGGCGGGATGCGTGCGTTCGCGCGCGGCGAACCACCCCTCGAGCATGTGCGCGGCGGCGCGGGAGTCCTCGGCGGCGACGCCGGGGGTGCGCTGGGCCATGCGGGTCGTGAAGCGCTCGTCGTGCAGCTCGACCGGGACCTCCTCCCCGAGCCGGCGCGAGAGGCGCGCGGCGAAGCGGCGGGTCTCGCGGGTCTGCGCGCTGTCGGCGCCGGCGAGCGAGAGCGGGAGCCCGACGACGACGCGCTGGACCTCGCGCGCGGCGATGAGCGCGAGCAGCGCGTCGAGTCCCTGCCGACTCGCGGCCCGCGGCACGGTCTCGATCGGCGTGACGAGCGTCCCGGTGGCGTCGCTGAGCGCACAGCCGCAGCGGGCGCTTCCGTAGTCGAGGCCGAGCACCCGCATCAGGCCGCGCTCCGGTGGTCGAGACTGTGCGCCGCCATCAGCGCGCGGGCGGGTTCTCCGCGAGCACGGCTTCGATCGCCGCGCCGGCGGCGGCGAGCGCGTCCTCGAGCTTGGCGGGGTCGCGCCCACCGGCTTGGGCGAGGGTGTCGCGGCCGCCGCCACCACCGCCGACGAGGCTCGCGGCGACCTTGACGACGGCGCCGGCCTTGACGCCGCGCGCGACGAGCGCGGGGTCGACGCCGACGATCAGGTGCACGCGCCCGTCGTGCGCACCGCCGAGCACGATCGCGGCCTGGGGCAGCTTGCCCTTGAGGCGGTCGACGAGCTCGGGCAGGGCCTTGGGGTCGGCGACCTCGACGGTGGCACTGAGCACGTTGGCGCCGGCGACCTCGGTGGCGCGGGCGAGTAGCGCGTCGATGTCGAGACCGCCGGACCCCGCGCCGTTGCCCTCGCCGAGCTTCGCGCGCTCCTTTAGCTGCTGCTCCAGGCGGCGGCGCTCGAGCTCGCGCTCGCGCACGGCCTCGGCGGCGCCCTCGGGCCGCGTGCGCAGCGTGCTCGCGATCTCGCCGAGCCAGCGGTCGTGGGCTCGCAGGAGCGCGACGGCGGCGGGCCCGGTGAGCGCCTCGATGCGGCGCACGTTGGCGGCGCTGGAGGTCTCGCTCAGGATGCGCAGCAGGCCGATCTCGGCGGTGGCGCGGACGTGGGTGCCGCCGCAGAGCTCGCGCGAGTACTCCCCGTCGCCGATCTGGACCATGCGGACGACGTCGCCGTACTTCTCGCCGAAGAGCGCCATCGCGCCGAGCCGCTTGGCCTCCTGCAGCGTCGTGGTGATCGGCCGCACGGGGTCGTTGGCGAGGATCCAGGCGTTGACACGGTCCTCGACGTCGCGCAACTCCTCGGCGCTGAGCGCGGCGGAGTGGCTGAAGTCGAAGCGCAGCTTGTCGGGCCCGACGTAGGAGCCGGCCTGGCGGACGTGGTTGCCGAGGCGCTCGCGCAGCGCGGCGTGCAGGAGGTGGGTCGCAGTGTGGTTGGCCTCGGTGGCGTGGCGCGCGGCGTGGTCGACGCGCGCAAGCACTGGCTCGGCGGGGCTCAGCTCGCCGCGCTCGAGCACGACGGTGAGGGCCTGATCGTCGCCGAGGCGCAGGACGCCCTCGACGCGCGCGTGGCAGTCACCGTGCTCGCATTCGATGACGCCGACGTCGGAGACCTGACCGCCGCCGGCGGCGTAGAACGGCGAATCGGCGAGCTTGACGAGATAGCGGCCGTCTTCGCGAGCGAGCGCGGCGACGGTGGTGTGCTGCTGCTCGGTCTCGTAGCCGGTGAAGCGCGTGGGCGTGGCGACGCTCGCGGCGAGCTCGCGCGCGCGATCGCGGGGATCTGAGCCGGCGACTGCACCCCCAGCGGCGCCCGCGGCGGCGCGTGCCCGCGCGCGTTGGCGCTCCATCAGCGTCTCGAAGCCCTCGGGGTCGACGCCGAGGGCTTGCTCGGCGGCGAGCTCGCGGGTGAGATCGAAGGGGAAGCCGTAGGTGTCGTGCAAGGTGAAGGCGTCCTGCGCGGCGATCCCCTCGGCGCCGGACTCGCGCGCGCGGACAATCAACTCATCGAGCAGGCGCGTGCCCTGCTCGAGGGTGCGCCCGAAGCTCTCCTCCTCGGCCTGCAGCCACTTCTCGATCGCGTCGCGCTGCTCGTGCAGCTCGGGGTACGCGTCGCCCATCAGCTCGCGCACGACGCGCGCGTAGCGCACGAGGAAGCCGCTCGCCATGCCGAGCCCGCGGCTCTGGAGGATCGCGCGGCGCATGACGCGGCGCAGGACGTAGCCGCGTTCCTCGTTGGAGGGCACGACGCCGTCGGCGATCAGAAACGACATGCCGCGCGCATGATCGGCGAGGATGCGCAGCGCACGGTCGTTCGCGGCGTCCCCGCCGCCGAGCTCGCGGCCGAGGTCGATCAGGGGCTGGAACTGGTCGGTCTCGAAGACGGAGTCCTTGCCCTGCAGAATCGCGGCCATCCGGTTCAGCCCGAGGCCGGTGTCGATGTTGTTGCTCGGGAGGGGTTGCAGTCGATCGTGCGGATCCTGGTCGTACTGCATGAAGACGAGGTTCCAGAACTCCAGGAAGCGCTCGTTCTCGCCGCCGGGCAGGTCCTCGGCCTTGCCGAAGGCGAGGCCGCGATCGAGGTAGAGCTCCGAGCAGGGCCCGCTCGGCCCGACGGGACCGGCTTCCCAGAAGTTCTCCGAGCGCGGGCAGCCGACGATCCGCTCGCGCGGGACACCGACGGCCTGCCACAGCGCGATCGCCTCCTCGTCGGGGCCGAGATCGAGCGTCGCGTCGCCCTCGAACACCGTGACCCAGATGTCCTGCGCGCGGAAGCCGAAGACCTCGCGCGTGAGCTCCCACGCGAGCTCGATCGCGCCCTGCTTGAAGTACGCGCCGATCGAGAAGTTGCCGAGCATCTCGAAGAAGGTGAGGTGGCGCAGCGTCGAGCCGACCTTCTCGATGTCGGGCGTGCGAAAGCAGCGCTGGCAGCTCGTCAGCTTCGGCGCGGGCGGCTGCTCCTGGCCGAGGAAGTAGGGCTTCAGCGGCTGCATGCCGGCGGTCGTGAGCAGCACGGAGCGGTCCGCGGCGGGCGGGACGAGCGAGGCGGAGGGCAGGCGGCGATGGTCGCGCTGCGCGAAGAACGAGAGGTAGCGCTCGCGGATCTCGTCGGAGGTCATCGTCGGATGATCTTAGGGGTCCCCAGCGATGGGACAACGGTCGGCGGCGGCCGCGTAGGCGTCGCGAGCGCGCGGTTGACCCCTCAGCTCGCGACGGTGCCGTAGCCGAGGATGACGTCCCCGGCATAGAGGCACGCGATCTGCCCGGGCGCGGTGCGCTCGATCGTCTCGCCGAGCTCGACCTCGATGCGGCTGTGCCGCCCCGGGCCGGGGTCGGTGGCGAGCCGGCAGGGATGGCGGCGCCCGCGCGAGCGGATCTTGATCGCGTCGACGCGCGCGCCGGCGCGGCGCAGCGTGACGTCGCGCACCGCGACGGTGCGCGAGAGCAGGTCCTCGCGCGAGCCGACCGTGACGGTGTTGGCGTCGGGGTCGGTGCGCAGCACGTAGAGCGGCTCGCGCCCGCCGAGCCCGAGACCGTGGCGCTGGCCGACGGTGTAGGAGCGCGCGCCGCGATGGCGTCCGAGGGTGCGTCCGGCGCGGTCGATGATGTCGCCTTCCGCACTTGGGCTCTGCGCACCGTGACTTGCCTGACCGGCCCCGTGGCGCTCCAGGAAGCGCGGCAGGCGCGTGCCCGCGAGAAAACAGAGGTCCTGCGAGTCGGGCTTGCGCGCGACGGCGAGCCCCGCTTGCGCGGCGATCTCGCGCACGTCGGCCTTGGTCATGTCGCCGAGCGGGAAGCGCAGGCGCGCGAGCGAGTCCGGGTGCAGGCCCGCCAGGACATAGCTCTGGTCCTTGATGGGATCGCGCGCCATGCGCAGCAGTGGCGGAGTGCCCTCAACAGCGATGCCGGCAATCCGCTTTCCGTGGGCGTGCTCTTCGCCGCCCTCGCCGTCGCGGTGCACGCGCGCGTAGTGCCCGGTGACGAGCCGCGCAGCACCGAGGCGATCGGCGAGCTCGAGCATCGCGTCGAGGCGGACGTTCCCGTTGCAGCGCACACACGGATTGGGGGTCAGCCCGCGGGCGTGATCGGCGAGCCAGCCGTCGACGACGCCGGCGCGGAACTCGGCGCGCAAGTCGATCGAGAGATGCGGCAGACCCTGGCTGTGGGCGAGCGCGCGGGCGCCGCGCACGGCCTGCGCCGAGCAGCAGCTGCGATCGCCGTCGTTCTCGGGATCGGACCAGAGCTCGAGCGTGACCCCGACGACGTCCTCCCCCTCGCGCGTGGTGAGCAGCGCGGCGACCGCGCTGTCGACGCCGCCGCTCATCGCCACCAGCGCCCGCGGCTTGCCGTCGCGGGGCGCGCTCAGGGCAGCGTGCGCGCGCGCCGCGGCGCCGAGCGCGCGGTGCAACGCGTCGGCGGCGAGCTCCGCGGCGTGGCGCTTGGCGGGGTGCAGGCCGCCGAGCTCAGCCGCGATCTCATCGGCTCCCAGGCGCGCGGCCGCGAGCAGCGGCGTGTCGCGCAGCAGCGCGACCGTCGCGCTGCCCGCGGCGATCGCGGCGCCGCAGCCGGAGGCGTCGAAGCCCGCGTCGCGGATCGCACCGTCGGGGCTCGCGGAGTCCAGCGCGAGCGAGATCCGCACGAGATCGCCGCAGGCCGCTCCGCCGGCGGCGCCGGTGAAGGCCTCGGGGGGCGTATGTCCGCGTCCCCGCGGACGCTCAAGGTGGCTGGCGAACGGTGTCTCGGCGAGCATACGAAGCCGAGTCTAGGGCCGACCTGGCCGGCTGGCGAGTCTCACAGGGGCCGTGCGCGAGTTCGCTACGACGCAGCACCACAGTCTTCGGGTCTGGCTCCGGCCCGGTTTCTCCGATCTGACTGCGCTCGAAGAGAGCGTCGTGGAGCTGCCGCATCAACCGCCGCAAATTCCATGACGCTCGGCGTCCCAGCGACAGGCCAAGAAGCGCCGGCGCTGCTACCCGCGCGCTTCGCGGATCGTCTGCTCGAGCGCGTACGCGTCGGTGTAGCCGGTCACCGTCGTGACCTGGCCGTGAGGATTGACGATCAGCAGCGTCGGGGTCTGGTAGACCTGAATTTCGCGCGTGATCGAGCCGAACTCGCCGACCTGCGCGGCGGAGGCGGTATGCACCACGACCTCGTGGCCAAGCTTGTGCGAGACCGCGAGCACTTCGCCGTGCACGGCCTGGTCGTTCGCCGACTTCGGATCCCAGAACAGCAGCAGCGCGACCTTGCCCTGCTTGAGCTCCGCGGCGACAGTCGCCTGCATCTTCGGCGTAGCAGGCGACTTGGTGGATGAGCCGCTCGGCGCGGAGTGCGCGCGCGGCGGCGCGGTGGCGGCTTTGTGGGCCGCGCCGGCTGCGGCGCCGGCGGCGCCTACGGACGCGTGGCTGTGCGCGACGGAGGTGGCGTGGGATGGCGCGGGTGCGACGGTGTGCTTCGCGCTCGCCGCACTGTGCTTCGTGCTAGCCGCACTGTGCTTCGCGCTCGCCGCGCTGTGCTTCGTGCTAGCCGCGCTGTGCTTTGCGGTGGACGAAGTGGTGTGCAGCGGCGCGTGTGGACGCGCCACAACGTGCGCGACGCTCGCCGAGCCGGAGCCGCTGCTGGTGGTGCTCCCGGGCCGGTGCAACAGCGCGAACCACGCGATCGCGAACAGCACGAACGCGGCGAGCACGACCTGGAAGGGGCGCGAAAGCTGGACCATCCCCCCCTCCTTCGGCATTTTGCGCGCACGAGTTGAGCCCCGCAGGCGCGCTTGGACGGCGCGCGCCCGCGACCGCCGCACCGGCGTCGAGCACGACGCGACCTCACGCGCGCTACAAGTCCCGCAGGCCGCGCAGAACCGCGTGCACGATGGTGTCCGTCGCGATCGTCTCCTGCGCCCCGCCCTGCATGTCCTTGAGCGTGGTCTCCCCCGCGCCGACGATCGCGACGTAGCGCGCGCCGAGGCGATTGGCGTGGCCGAGCTGGTTCTTCAGCGAGCGCCCCGCGAGCTCCATCTGCGCCGTGAGACCCGCGCTGCGCGCCGCGTGCAGGACACCGAACGCGAGCCTTGCGCCAGACCCCTCCGGTCTCCCGTCCTGCTCGAACGCGACGTACAGGTCGATCGCCGGTGACGCCGCTGCCGGCTGCTGGCCCGCGAGCAAGATCCGCTCGATGCCTGCCGCCCAACCCATGCCCGGCGTCGCCGGACCGCCGAGCTGCTCGACGAGCCCGTCGTAGCGCCCGCCGCCGCCCACCCCGCTCTGCGCGCCGAGCTCCTGCGAGGTGAACTCGAAGACAGTGCGCGTGTAGTAGTCCAGGCCCCGCACCAACGTCGTGTCGACCTCGTAGGCCACCTCCGCCTCATCCAGCAGCGCGCGCACCTCCGCGAAGTGCGCGGCGTCCTCGCGATCGAGGAAGTCCAGCAGGCGCGGCGCGCTTACCATCACCGTGCGCGTGCCCGCGTGTTCGGAGTCGAACGCGCGCAGCGGGTTCAGATCGATCCGCTCGCGCACCTCGCTCGCGAGCTCGTCCGCGTGCGCGTGCAGGTGCGCGCGCAGCCGCTCCCCGTACTCCGCGCGGCTCGCGCGACTGCCGAGGCTCGACAGGCGCAGGCGCAGCCCGGCGACGCCCAGCTCGCGCAGCAGCCCCGCGAGCAGCACGATCGACTCCGCGTCGACCGCCGGCGCGCTCGAGCCGAGCGCCTCCGCCCCGACCTGCCAGAACTGACGCTGGCGGCCCGCCTGCGCGCGCTCGTAGCGAAAGAAGCTCGACAGATACCACAGCTTCACCGGCTGGCGCAGCTTGTGCATCCCGTGCTCGACGTACGCGCGGCACACCGGCGCCGTGCCCTCCGGGCGCAGCGTCAGCGAGCGTCCCGAGCCGTCCGCGAACGTGTACATCTCCTTCTGCACGATGTCCGTCGAGGCGCCCACGCCGCGCGCGAATAGCTCCGTCGCCTCGAACGCCGGCGTCTCGATCCGCTCGTAGCCCGCGCCCTCCAGGATCGCGCGCGCCGCCGCTTCCACGCGTGCCCGCGCCGCGGCCTGCTCGGGGAGCACGTCGTGCGTGCCCCGCGGGGCCTTCAGCTTCGGCGTGCTCAACGCACAGGGATGTCGGCCGGCACGCTCGTCGCGATCGGTGCCGCGCCCGCGCTGCCCGCCGCGCGGATCTCGGCGAGGAAGGGGTTGCTCTGCAGCTCCCGCCCGAGCGTCGTCACACCCATGTGGCCTGGATAGACCGTGGTCTCCCCCGGGAATCCCTCGATGAGCGTCCCGATCGAGCGCTCCAGCACATTCCAATCGCCGCCCGGCAGATCGGTGCGGCCGACCGACCCCTGAAAGAGCACGTCGCCCGAGAGCAGCGCCGGCGCCGCCTTCGCGGCCCCCTCCGCCGGCGCGCCCTCGGCCCTCGCGGCAGGCGCGATCGCGTACGTCAGGTGTCCCGGGCTGTGACCCGGCGTGAACAGCACCTCGATGTCGAGGCCCGCAAGGCTCAGGCGCTCGCCCCCGGCGAGCGTGTGCTCGGGCTGCCAGCTCTCGAACGGACCGAAGCCCGGCGGCGTCCACGCCATGACGTCCTGCAAGAGCGGCACCTCGATCTGCGGGCAGTACACCGGCGCCCCCGTCGCTCGCGCCAGCGGCGCGACCGCGCCGATGTGATCGAAGTGGCAGTGCGTGATCAGGATCGCCTCGATCTCGACGCCCAGCGCCGCGATCGCGTCGAGTAGCCGCTGGGGCTCTTCGCCGGGGTCTACCAACAGCGCCCGCTGGCCGAGCTCCGATCGGTCCGCGGCGTCGGCGCGCACGACGTATGCGTTCTCCTGCACCGGGCCGACGGTGAACATGCGCGCGTCGATGCCGCTCACCGCGAGCCCCCCTCGGCCGCTTTCTTGCGCAGCCTGCGTTTGTACATCCACGCGTCCGTGTAGTAGCTGATCGGCACGTACAGCGCGAGCACGAACGGGAACACCAGCGCGGCCTGCAGCGGGTTCTTGCTGATCCCCAGCGCGACCACCGCGATCACCAGCACCACCGCGGCCGCAAGGGCGCGATAGAACGCGCCGCGCCACGTCGGCGGGCGGTCGTAGCGCTGCTCGCGCCGCTCGCGCTTCTGCGCGTTCGCCGTGGCCGATTTCCGCCCCTCCGCGCTTTTCTCGGCCGCCGTCGGGCGCCGGCCGGTGCGCCCGCGCGACTCCACGACACCCGCCGCGTTGCCGCGGTGCTTGGTCTGACGCTTGCGCTTGGTCTGGGCCATCGCTACAAGCCTAGTGCGTTCTCGATCACGTGGCGCGCGGGATCGAAGCCGGGCATCGGCAGGTCCTGCGGGAAGCCGGCGAGCGACGCGCGGGGCGCGAGGCCGACGAGCTCGGCCCGCGCGATCCGCGCGTGGCGCGCTACCGCGGCGATCACCTCCGCGAGCGGCAGCTCGGTGGGACGCTCGACGTTCATCGAGACCTGCCCGACGACCCCACCCTCGCGGCGTAGGGCGACCCCGATCGCGCGCAGCCCCGGCAATCCCTCCGCGCCGCCCTCGCGGATCGCGGCCGCGATCGCCGCCGCCTCGCGCACGCCCGCGGGCGGCTGCAGCTCGAGGTTGAACGCAACCAGCGGCGCGCGCGCGGCGACGAGCGTGACGCCGGCAGCCGCGCGCGCTGTGCGTGGGCCGAAGTCGGCGTGGAGCTCTCCCCGCCGCAGTCGCTCCGCGAGCGCGCCGGCGCCGCCGCGGCGGAGCTCCGCGCGGGTGCGCCCGGCGGCGAGCTCGCCGTACATCAGCACCGGCACCCCGATGTCGCTGCCGATACCGTGCGCCGTGACGAGCGCCTCAGCGCATGCCGCACCGCGGGCGGACTCATCGAGGTAGACGACGGGCACGACGTCGACAGCGCCGACGTGCGGATGCGCGCCGCGGCGCCCGTCGGCGAGATCGATGTGGCGCACGGCCTCCTTGGCGCCGTGCACGAGCGCCTGCGCGAGCGACCCGGGTCGCCCGGCGAGGCTTACGACCGCGCGGTGGTGATCGACGTCGGCGTGCACGTCCAGCAGGCGCGCCGCACCCGCCAGCGCAAACGCCGCCGCGATCGCCTCCACGGCGGCGCGGTCGCGGCCCTCGGAGATGTTGGGGACCGCGAGCAGGGGCATCGCGCACGCGCTCACAGCCGCGCGAGCACCATCGCGATCGCGAGCAGCACGACGCCGGTGGCGCAGGCGCGCAGCGCGCCCTCCAGCGGCGCCGCGATGCGCGCGGCGTCGAGCGCGACCGTCGAGCCGTCGCGCAGCTGCTGCTCGCCGGTGAGCGACACGGTCCGCCGGCGCAGCTCGCGCGCGGGCGTGCTCAGCTGGCGCTGCAGCACCGTCAGCATGAAGCACGCGGCCGCGGCGATCGCCGCGGGTGCGCGCAGCGTCTGCGAGTTGACCCAGTAGCCCGTCAGCGCGGGGAACGCGCCCCAGGAGGCCGCGAGCCAGAACGTCGTGTGAAAGCGCCCGCCGAACCACTCGAGGTTGTACGCGCTGACGATGAACGCGCCCGCGAGCACGAATGGCGCGAGCGTCAGCGTGATCGTCACCGCGCCCACGACCCCGATCGTGACCGCGCCCGCCAGCGAGGCGCCCGCGAGCCCCCACAGCGCGCGGTCGGAGAGTCGCGTCTGCAGCGGCCGCCCGTTGAGCTCGTCGAGCGCGTGCGCGCAGACGCCGACGCCGAGCAGGAACGCGCCCAGCGCGGCGAGCAGGCGCGGGCCATAGAGGTGCGGCGCGAGCGACGCGCCGATCGCGACGTTCGCGAGGTTCCACGCGGTGTACGGCGGGTGCAGCAGCGTCACGAGGTCGCGCCAGCCGCCGGGGCGCAGCGCGTAGAACGCGGGACGCTCCAGTCGCTTCGACGCGGTCGCCATCCGCTAGCCGTCTCCCCCGCGGCCGCCGTCCTCCCTGTCCCCGCCGCGCTCGCCGTCACGCGGTCCGCCGCGGTTCTCCGGACCGCCTCGCGTTCCCCAGATCACGACGCCGCCGCCGAGGCTCATGCGCCGCGCGTAGACCCCTTCGATCCCCGCGGCGCGCCACAGCTCGAGCACCCGCTCCAGCGGGTAGCGCGCGTAGAAGTCGGGGATGCTGCGCGCGAGGAAGCGGCCGGTCGCGGCCCACTCGCGCGAGACGGCGCGCCCGAGCAGGGGCAGCCCGAGCTGCGTGTACAGGCGCCACGCCGCGCGCCACGCGGGGTTCGGCGGCACCGCGAACTCCAGCGAGGCGATGCGACCGCCCGGCGCGACGACGCGCGCGAGCTCGCGCAGCGTCGCGGCGGGGTCCGCGACGTAGCGCAGCAGATAGGTGAAGGTCAGGTGGTCGAATGCGCCGTCGGCGAGCGGCAGTCGCTCGGCTTCGCCCTCGATCAGCGTGATGCGCGCCGCGAGGTCCGCGCGGCGCGCCAGCCGGGCACGCGCACCGCCGAGCATCGCGGCGCTCTGATCGAGCGCGACGACCTCGCAGCCGTAGCGCTCGACGAGCTCCTGCGCGACCATGCCGGTGCCGGTCGCGACGTCGAGTACGCGCTCGCCGGGGGCGGCGTCGACGGCCGCGACGAGCGCGCGGCGCCAGCGGGGGTCCTGGCCGAAGCTGAGGGCCGCCGCGACGCGATCGTAGTGACGCGGCAGCGGCGCGAACAGGGCGCGCGCGTGAGCTTTGCGATCGCGCGCCACGACAGCCGGCGCGGCGTGCGCGGCTACAGGGCCGGCCGCGTCCGCGGCGCCCGTCGCGTCGGTCGCCTTCGTCGGTCGACCCGCGCTGGCCGGCGGCGCGTCCATCGCTGCACTCACCCCGCGCGCTCGAGCACGACGACCGGGATCTCGCGGCTCGTCTTCTCCTGGTACTCGTCGTAGGGCGGCCACGCGGCGACCATGGTGCGCCACAGCGCGGGCTTCTCGCTTGCGTCGGCGGTGCGGGCGTGCGCGGCGAAGCGATCCCCGCGTACCTGGACCTCGACCTCAGGCTTGGCCTGCAGGTTCAGGTACCACGCGGGCGGTTCGTCGGCGCCGCCCTTGGAGGCCACCACGAGATAGTCCTCACCGCTGCGCTGATAGATCAGCGGCGTGCTGCGCGGCTGTCGGGAGTGGCGTCCGGTGGTCGTGAGGATCAGCACCGTGGTGCCCTGCCAATCGTGACCCTCGGCGCCGTCGCTCTCCACGTAGCGCTTGACGTGCTCTTCGCCGAACAGCATCCTCATCCCCCTCTTTCGGTGGATCCGTCGATCGGACGGACGACTTGCTCGCTATTGACCGGCTTGCTCTATGGAGTCGGCGCGACGCGGTGGCTGCGCTCGTAGCGCAGGCCGCCTCGTCCGACTCGCGCGATCATACTCGCGATCAGCGCGCCGACAAGCAGATACACGCCGACCGCCGCGGCGCTCGCGTCGCGGGTGCGCGACGCGTAGGCCGCGGCTACGGGCGGTGATAGACCGCGTAGGTGACGGCGGCGGAGCCGAGGAGGTCTTTGCCGGCGCCGTACTCGCTCTCGGCGGTGGCGGGCGCGAAGCCGGGCGTGAGCGGGATCTTCTTGCTCAGCGCGTAGAGCACGAGCTCAAGCGTACTGGTCTTACCGTGCGCGGGGCAGATCCCGCCGTAGCCGCTGCGCCCCTGGGTGTCGGAGCCGACGATCCCACCTTCGGGGGTCTTGCCCGCGGCGACGCCTTTCGAAGTGGGGCTGATGTCGCCGACGACCCAGCGGACGCCGCTGGCGGGACCGGTGGCGCTGTCGTCGATGATGAACAGGACGAGCGCGGCGGCCTTCGCGGGCACGTTGTGCCATTCCAGCGGGGGACTGATGTTGGCGCCGTCGCAGGTGTATTGCGCGGGGAGCGCGCCGTTGCGTTCGAACGCGGGGCTCGCGATCGCGATCGCGCCGGGTGAGGAGTAGACCTCGCCGCTCGCGTTCGCGGAGCTGCTCGCCGCGGACCCCGTCGCGGCGCGCCCCGACGTGCCGGAGGCGGAGGAAGCCGAACTCGCGGTCGAGGCGCTCGCACTGGAGGTGCTTTCGGGCTTGCCGTGGTACTCGGAGCAGTCTTCCATGACGTAGCCCGCGAGGCAGGTCGTGCGGCTTTTCCAGCGCTGCTGAAAGGCCTGCTCGAAGCGGGCGAGCGTGGCCTTGCGTTGAGCGCCGCTCTGGCCGGGCGCGACCTTTTCGACGATGCGCGACTCGAGCAGTTCAATCTTCACGCGCTCGAGCAGGTCGGCTTCGCTCTCGTGCGCCTTCGCGAGGTATTTCTGGAGCGCGCCGGCCTTGGGGAAGCTCTGCTGCTTGAGCTGCGCGAGACGCTGCTGGGCTTGCGCGCCGGAGACCGCCACGCGGCGCGTGGCGCCTTCATCGATCAACCAGGCGGAGGTGATGAGGAACCCGAGCGCGCGATGGCTCGCGCCGGCGGCGCCGCTGAGCGCCTCCTCGACCGCCAGCCAGTGCGCGTAGGTGCTCTTCGTGATCGGCTTGCCCGCGACGAGCGCGACCGCGGAGCCACTCGCGCCGGAGCTCGCGCTGGAGACGATCGCGCTCGCGGTCGTCGAGGCGGCGGAGGACGAAGAAGAGGAAGAGGTGGGCTGAGATGAGCTTTCTCCGCAGCCGGCCACACCGGCGAGGAGCGCGAGCGAGAGCAGGGACGCTACGAGCGGCAAGGCGCGGCTGTGCGGGGGCGGCGCGCACACGCGCGCGCCTCGCCCGTCTGGCGCGGTGCGCGCGAAGCGCGCGATCGCCCGCGCGACACACGCCGCCGCCGGTGGCCGTGTTCGCTCTTGTCTAGTCCTCACCCCACCCATCGGCGGGAAACATAGACACCGTGTCTAAAGCGCGTATAACTCCGACGACAGGAGCGCTTGACGATGACCCGAGAAGCCGACCGATCGCGGACCGAGCCAATTTGCACCGTCGACGGCGCGCAGCTGCGACCGTTGCCACGCCTCGGCGACCGTGTGCGCATCGTGCACCTCGCCGCGAGCGAAGACGCGAGGATCGTCGCGGTCCACGACGACGGTCGGCGCCTGGAGGTCCGCGGCGAGGAGCAGGGAGCGGTCCTGGAGTTCGTCCTCAGTCGCGCGACCGCGCACTTCGTCTCCGGCGGACCTCACGGGCCGCGGCTGCGATGGGCCTGAGATGTTCGTGGTCGTCCCGATCGCGGTACTCGCCGTCGAGGTGTTCGTCTTCATCGAGGTCGGACACGCGATCGGCTGGGTGGCGGCGATCCTGCTGCTGCTCGGGACCTCGCTGCTCGGCGCGCGGCTCCTGCTGATCCAGGGCCGCGCGGCGATCGGGCGCGTCTCGCGGGCGATCTCCGAACGCCGCGCGCCGGGCCGGGCCGCGATCGACGGCGCGCTCGGATCGCTGGGATGCGTGCTGCTGGTCGTTCCGGGCTTCCTCACCGACGTCCTCGGCGGCCTGCTCCTGTTCCCACCCAGCCGCGACCTCGCGCGCCGCTGGGTATCGCACCACTACGCGGGTCGCACACTGAGCTTTCTCGCATCGACGCGACCGTTCGCAGCGGGGGCTCGTGGACGGACGGGGGCCGCGGACCAGCCGCCGGCGGACGTCGAGTCGACCGCGGTCGAGGACGATCGCGACCAGCTGGAGCGCTGACGGCGCGGCGTTCGTCTTGGGGTTTGCCGGCCAGGCGGGGCACGGAGCATCCCAAGGACTGGCTAGCCTCTCGGCGCCCCATTCACCAAACAAAGGCCGGCGATACCGAAGCTCAGCTTTTCGCGCGAGTCGCGATCGAATCCGGCACAATAGTCTCGCCGAATATATCCCGCGCGCATTCATCGGCCCACGGATGACCGCCGCGCGGCGCGCATGAACAACTAATCAGAAACATACTCCACCTGCCCAGCCGCGCGCAATGGGGCCCAGAACCGGCTCTACGAAATGTGATCCTTCGTACACAACGGAGCGTCGTCGACGCGACCGGTTGCATGAGACAGGGGACAGACGTACCGTGCTACATCGTGGCGGCCTGGCCGCGCGCCAGACCCGAGGCAACATTCCGCTGTGGGGAATCATGAGCAATAGCGCTACAGGTCCTTCGCGCTACGAGCAGCGCGGACTCGACAAATCTGATGGCGAACGATTAGGCCGATCCGGTCAGGCATCACCCAATGTGTCTCGACAGCTCGCCGCCGGCGGCCCTGTGCGAGACATCGATCCACTCCCAACCGTACAGCGATATCAAAAGAAGATCCGGGTCGCGCTCGTCCAGCAGGGAGTCTGGAATACGCCGCTTGAATCAATGCCGCTGGCGGCCGGCTATCTAGGCGCTATGGCGCAGGCAACCGAGAGACTATCTGAGCAGATCGAGCTGGAGCTGGTCAGCTTCAAGGGGGGTCGCAGCTCAGCCGAGATGGCCGAGCTCTTGTTTGGGGATGCGGTGCCAGACCTTATTGCCCTCTCAATATGCGGTTGGAACTTCTTCCAGTTCGGTGCTGTATCCGAGACATATCGTCAACTCAATCCCCGCGGATGGGTCATATGGGGCGGTACACATGTCGCAAATCAAGCGCACCGCGTCTTCCGTCTGTTTCCTTGGGTTGACGTAGTCGCCAACGGCGAGGGAGAGTACGTATTTCGCGATATCCTTGAAGCTCATCTCACAGGACGGCCCGTGCATGACTTGGGCGTGATCGCTGGGATCTCCTACCAGAACCGCGATGGTCAGTGCGTCACAACAGCGCCCCGGCCCCGTATCGCCCACCTCGATGACATCCCGTCGCCGTTCCTGAGCGGCTTCTTGCCACTTGCCGATGCGCGAGGGCGGTTTCGATATGACGTTGCTCTCATGGAGACCTCGCGCGGCTGCCCATACAAATGTGCGTTCTGCTACTGGGGTGGCGCCATCGGCCAGAAGATACGTGCCTTTTCACGTGAACGGCTCCGTGCCGAGGCAGACATGTTCGCGCGCGTAAAGGTCGAGACCTTGGTGCTGTGTGATGCCAACTTCGGCCTGCGTCGCGAGGACGAGCAGTTTGTGGACGACCTGATCGAACTAAAGCGCAAATACGGGTACCCGCGAACCCTCGAGACATCTTGGGCAAAGAATAAGTCGCGAACCTTCTTTCGCATCGTCGAAAAGATGAAAGCTGCAGAACTGCACAGTTCTTTCACGCTCGCACTTCAGACTATGTCAGACGTCGCCTTGAGCGACATGCATCGGCTTAATATGAAGCTCAACGACTGGGAGTCGTTGGCCGCCTGGCTCGACGAGCAGGGACTGAATTGCTACGCGGAGCTGATCTGGGGAGCGCCAGGGGACACCCCGCAGACGTTCTTGGACGGATACGATCACCTAGCTCAATGGGTACCGCGCATCGCAACCTATCCGCTTCTCCTGCTGCCGAACACCGATTACTTCGAACGCCGGAATGAGCACAGGTTCGTGACCGTGCGCGGCCGCTCAGATGACTTTGAGTATGTCCTAGCCAACAAGACAATGACGATAAAGGACAATCAAAGAATGCAGGGTTTTCTTTTTTGGGCTCGAATCGCCGCAGAGAATCCAACCTTTCGCCATATCTGGCCCGCCCTGCTTCGGTTCGCTCATCTCCGCCAATCGGTCGTGCTTCAGAGCCTCGCGACTTGGTTCGACCATTGCGAAAGAGCCGAGGTGGGCGGACTTCGCACAAGCGACATACACTTTGGCAATCCTGCAGTGGTGCCACAAGCACTCCAAACCCTTTGTACGCGTCCCGCGCTCGACGAGCTACTCGACGCATGGTGGTCGGATCAAGTCGTGCCCCGCCTGCCAGACAAGTCATCCGACTTTCTCACAGAGGTTTTCCGATACGATGTAGTAACTCGACCGCTCTTTGAACGAAATGCATATTCCGCAAGCCGTGACACCTGTACGGCCGCAAACGGTGAAGCCGTTTACATTAGCGATCCCATCGCCTTCAACTATCACCCAAGCGATCTAACTATCAGCCACCGTTCTGTGCCGGTCTCGGTGCCGACTCCGCACCCTTGCGATGTAATCTTCCAGCACAGAGTCGGCTATTCAGAGCACCTGGCCAATCACGAGATGGCGATAAAATTTGTCGGCACCCCGTTCGATGTATCGGATGCTCCTAGTCGCCGAGTACAGCGGCAAAGACCTTTGCGCCGACACGCGCCAATTTCCCACATCTCCGGGAACTTCACGGAGATGTGATGACGATCTATCGGTTATGAGCCATCATATTTACGCATGCTCATGGTCTGACCGTCGGCACCTATCCGCCGCCACTACATGTACCAACAGCGCGGTGCGTACCGCTCGCGCTCCGCGGCGTTTCGCGGTCACCACGACAACCAGAGCCGAGTGCTTGTTGTAGCCGATGTCTACAAGCCTCCAAGAGATCGTCTATCGCAGTCGGTTTACGCAATGGGATCAGCGTGCCGGCGTGCGAACTAAACCACGGCGCCTCGTCGCCGAACCAGACCCCACTCTGAGCCCTTTCCCTGCACGACTTGCACCAGTCGCAACTCATCCCCTCGTGCGCGCCCAAGCACCAGATCTCAAGCGGTACCTCCTCGTCCAAAGCCTATATCACTACCTCGATTTTACCGTTGAGCTCGAGCAGCAGATCGTCAATCCGACATGCTGCGCAATTAGCCGCGACCGCCTCGGTCTGATACTTCCCGCGAGAATGCGACACGACGCATTTAACATCTACACCGATGAGGCATGGCACGCACAGGTTGCGGACGATCTTCAAAGTCAAGTTGTGGCGGCGATCGGTATATCGCCTCTCGCGTTGCCGCCACCAGCGTTCGTTACCGCTCTGCGCACAGTCAAGCATAAGGTGCCGTCCGTAGCACGACCATTTATACGATCCTTGTTTGCAATCGTCTCCGAGACCCTGATATCCCAAAAGCTGCTCGAGATTCCACGCGATAAGCAGGTACTACCGACTGTGCGTGCGGTCGTGGCCGATCACGCAGCAGATGAGAGTATTCATCACGCATACTTTGCGGCCTTGCTACGCCATATCTGGAACCAACTCCCCGCGAGCCAACGGTTAACTGTCGCAGCAGTCGTTCCCGATCTAATCCGTACCTTTCTGAGTCCGGATCTCTCTGCGCTTGCGACTATACTTCATGCCGCTGGCGTGAGCGAAAGCGACACTGGCCAAATACTTTCCGATTGTTACCCCGACGATCAAATAGATATTGCGATACGCAAGGAAGCTAAGGCGACCCTGCGGCATTTCGCAGAAGTGGGTCTATTCACTGATCCGGCCGCTTTGGAGGCGTTTCAGCTTGCCAACCTCGTTGAAGCTTAAGCCGGAATTCCGCGACAAGGCACAGATGGCAAGCAAAAGCAAACCAGGAGCCCTAGAGGAGGCAGGCGCTACAGTCGGGGATAGCATCACCGTCGCCAACGGGCGCTGGTCGTTCGGCGGCGATACCGGACTGCACATCGAGGAGCATGCGACCCGCAGCATACCGGGTTATCGCGATGGATATACGTTGATCCTCGAATTCTCGGATTTTTTTATCGGCCCGACCAGTAAAATCATAGATGCTGGCTGTGGTGTTGGGTGGCTGACACACGCGCTCGCAGTTCGCCATCGGCAGACGGGTGCCCACGTACTCGGTGTCGATGTTGAGGTCGGGATGATTTTAGAGGCACAACGCAGATGTATGGGATGCGACAACGTTACTCTGGTCGTCGATGACGCCGCAAATATCGATTATTCCGGCGCGGACATCGTGATTCTTTATTACGTCCTTCAATTTATGCCGGTTGGTGCACGGACTACACTGCTAGCGAAGATCTTCCGTGAGATGCGGCACGGCGGTCTTCTAGTGGTATTTGAGAAGGTACGGTTCGATATCAGCGCGATCCAGGACTTCGGCAACCAGATTTACGAGTGCTACAAGATCGCCAATGGCTACACCCCAGATGAGATACTGGCCAAGGCGCGGAGCTTGCGCGGCGTGCTCGCGCCATGCACTCGCAGCGAAAATCACGCACTCATTCAAGATGTAGGCTTTTTAGCTCCTGAAACGATCTATAGATTCTTGGCGTTCGAAGGTCTGCTAGCGCTACGGCCAATCGCAAAGCGGTAAGTAGAGCTTATGTTGCTCGACATGACCATGACCGGCCAGAATTTTAGTTTGCTTGATCCCGATGCGAGCGTCATCAGAGACTCCCTTCCACGAGTGGGCTACGAGCCGGCGGTGTGTGTCATGCTTCAAGCGGCGCTCGGTCGAAGTCCCAGCACCGTCTTTTTCGATGTTGGCGCCCATCACGGCATATTTTCGGTGTGGGCCGCGCGTTGCGGAGCCATTGTATACTCGTTCGAGCCAAACTCGATATCTGCGGAGATTCTGCGGTTGAATCTTACACGCAACAACTGTTCGGGACAGGTCGTACAGATGGCGCTCTCCGACGCGAGAGGTACGAGCGAGCTGCGGGGCAGCGCGATCGACCGCCACAGTCATGTGGCGAAGCCTAAGCGTGGATACATTAGGGGAGTCGTGAACTATCTATCGCCTGCGTCCCATGGCTACGGAGCAAGCATAGCGCAGCAAGGTCCGGCGTGGCGAAGCTCAATCACGGATTGGCTCACCGCAGTATTCGCAGAGCACGCTGGCCTTTATCGGGGATTCGCTACGATCAGCGAGGGTGGAGTGCCGACGGAGACGATGGACGATTGGTGTGACTGCAGTCATGTTAGGCCGGCCGTGGTCAAGATCGATGTTCACGGCGCTGAGGTAGCTGTCATACGGGGTATGAGGCAAGTCCTGCGGTCTTGCGTATTAGATGTTGTGGTCGAGGTCCATACGCAAGATTTGCTCATCACTGGCTCCCACGAGGAGCTTGTCGAAGAGCTCGAAGCAGCTGATATGGAAGTATTCGAGCTTGTCCACTTTCGGCGCAAAACTGGGAGGTTGGTGAGGCTGACGGGACGAGCGCGCCAGCGCTTCTGTGATCAGAATCGATGGACCGCAGAGGATCTCTACTTTATGAGGTGTCTCTACGCGCGACGGACAACAAAACAGCGGAGGAGATAGCCTATGTAATGTCGTGGTCTGCGGTTTACGTAGTGACCATACGCCCGTAGCTCAATGGCTAGAGGCCGGTAAGCGCATACTGAAACTTCCTTTAGGCTGACCAATTCCGTACAATTCGAGATCATCTCTTACACGTCTGTTGTGTCCCGATAAAGTAACGGTAGAAGGATGTGGTCCAGATAAAGGAAGGAGCCTTGTGCGGTTGCTAGGCTCGAGAGCAGCGGCCTCTGAAGCCGCAGATGCGGGTTCGACTCCCGTCGGGCGTGTCTATGACAGTCTGTCGAAATAGCGAAGGGCGTTAGGTTTTAATGCCCGGCGTGCCTCTAGCATCGACGATCAGGTGGCTCTCCCGCGCAGGCGCGACGGATATGCGACTACGTGACAGCGTCCGCGATTGGGGGGATGTGACGCTCTTCGGTAATCCGGATTTAGTGCGTCGGCACCTGGCCGAAGCGATCGCAGATCAGGATCGTGGCATCGAGGAGGTGCGATGGGGAGAGACGGCCACCAAGTTGCGATTTCGCGCTGAGGTAATCGTTAGTGCCGGTGAGCTTGTGCGTCTTACTCTCGGAGACTGTCTCGATGCGCCATACGTTAGTGAGAATAGGCTGTTGATCGACTTTTGTGACCCGAATGCTACTAAGGCGCTCCATATCGGGCATATGCGCCACCTCGCCCTCGGCGATGCGCTGGCGACGCTTCACGAGATCGCGGGTAGTGATGTCATACGCCAGAGCGTCGTATGCGATACGGGTAGGGCGGTCGCAGAGACGGTAGCCGGCTATCTCGAGCATTTCGGTGGCACGTGTCCGGATGGTGAAGCGTCAGATGCCTTTGTCGGCAAGTGCTACGAAGCATATTGCGGTGCGCACCAAGACTCCGGCAGCGACGAGCCAGATCCCGACTCCCGAAATGCCCATCAGGCTACAGCGAGCCTTGACTTTGCAGCTAGAGTTATGCGGCGTCTAGATTTGGGCGAGAAGGAGAGTACGGCGGTCGCAGACACGCTGTGTAAATGGGCGACGGAGGGACATGAACAGACGTTTAGGCGTCTTGGCATTGAATTTACTCGCTTTCTGTTCGAGAAAGACTTCGTGTCGCGTGCCCGCGCAATCGCACGCGCTGGCACGGAGAGCGGGATTTTCACCGAACATGAGGGGGCTATATATGCGAAGCATAATGACACCCAGATGCCGTTGGTGCGCTCGAACGGCTATGAGACGAGTTACATGAGACTTTTCGCAATCTGGCATCGCCTGCAGGAGGAGACGAGCCGTGGGGTAAAATGCATCAATGTTGCAGGCGATGAGTGGACTATCACCGGGCGCATACGTGAGGTATGTCTCGCGCGCATGCTTTCCTGCCCGCTCTACGATACATATTGTCGATTTGTTGTTGGGATGGTGCGTAGAAACGGGAAAACAATGAAGTCGCGAGATGGTAGTGCTATTCTTGTAGCTGAATGCCTCGACTGGCTCGCGCGTGAAATGAAGACGATACGTTCCGACCTTACATGCGACCTTTGTGAGGCTTTCGCGGTGACTGCGCTCAAGGGCGCACTTCTTGCCCCTCGCCCTGATCGTGCGATGAATTTCGATGCTGAGCGGCTATTGGACCCTACACGGAGTGTAGGGCTTGTCGTGATGTTAGCCCTGACTGAAGCAGCGATGCAGAGCGCCGCGGGGTGTGGGGGCGCCACGGACGGCAAGGAGTACCGATATGTGGTGCTTCGCGCATACGAGCTGGCGCGTGTCCGACAACGAGCGCTGGACGATCTGGCACCGCGGTTGGTGGTGCAATTTCTTGGTAGTCTAGCTAGGTGGTACCTGGCTAGGGCGGGAGCGCCACCGAGCGTTAGTCGATTGGTGTATGTCACGCTGCGCGTGGGCGCGCGTAGCGTGAATCTACTTGCCCCTCAGTTTGATCGTGCGCTTGATGAGTTCGTGGGCTGTTCCAGATGATGTGAAATAACGCTACGTCAAAGTCGATAGGTATCGACCGCGATTCGCCACCGGTGATCTGCCTTGGACGTAAAGACCACGATTCCCTGACCCGTGTGCTCACGCCACGTACCGTCGGGGCCGCGAAGAGCGAGGCTCCAGACCTTAGTCGCGACCTTTGTGGTGGAGCTCTCAGTGAGAGGTGATACCCGAACGGCTACGTCAACGCTCGCGGCGATCAGCTCGGCAAAATGCGGAGCGATGCAGGGATAACCTTGTAGGTGGACACCAGAGTATGCGAGGACCACTGCGTCGTCGTGATAATGGGCGAGCATGCTCCGAGTGTCACCACGATTAAGAGCAGCTACGGCGTCAGCATACAGTTCCTCTAGGGGAGAAAGAGAAGGTAGGTTCATCGACGACGGGAGAATAGCCGCTTGCGGCGATTGCGCGGCGTAACGGTCGGCTATATCGCACAGGCCTGGCGTTCAGACTAGCTGGAGACGGCGTCAAATGTTTCTGAGTCAAGGACATCGGGGTTAACTGCATGCGGCTGACCGGCCCCCGTTTGCTGGTCCAGGGCTTATCAGCGTGTTGGTGTCGGTTAGTCTTGCTTGTTTGGCGGTGGTGGGTTGTGCATACCGTCGCGTACGCGTCCGGGGTGAGCCCGCCGAGTGATCGGAGGTACGTCAGCTAAAGTCAAGCTATACTTGTCCTATCAAGGACACCCTATGACCCGACGTGCTGGGCCTGGAGGCCGAGGCATACCAGCAGGGCGGCTACTTCAACGCCAGCCAGGCCCGAGCGCACGGGGTCAGTCGCCAGCTCCTTGACCACCACGTGAGCCGCAGGCGCTTTGAGCGCGTTCAATCAGCGCACTAAAGTACGCGCTGACCGATGCCTTCTGGTTCAAGAAAGACCTCTACAGCTATGCCAAGACTGCGGTCAGGGGGGAGCCGATGTTCTTGGCGGGGATTGGTTGGACGGACCCGACGTGTACAAGCGCGATTCGGTTTCAACCTTCGTAGACCGGCTCGTTCGTGAGCAAGATGAGCACCAAGATCTCCTCTTTGCACTCTTGGTCGATGTCGCGTCGATGACCGATTTTCCGCAGTTGGCACGAGTGGAGGATCACGAAACGAAGATCGTCGCGGCCCGCGAAGCCGTGGCTCGGCTGAGAGAGGTAGTCCAGCCATACGAGCAGGCGCTGGCGGAGCGACAGGCGGCACGCGATCAAATTGCTGCTGCACGAGCAGAGCACGCCGACCGGCGATCGACGGCCCAGCGTCTCTCCGAACTGAAGAACCGCTACACGGAGATCCTCCAGTTGGAGCCGCATCCGCGCGGATTGGCCCTTGAGCCCTTCTTGCGGGATTTGTTCGACAGCTTCGACCTTGACCCGAAGGCATCCTTTCGCATCACTGGAGAGCAGATTGACGGGGCTTCACCCTAGACATGGAGCACTTTCTGCTTGAGGCCAAGTGGGAGAATGCCCGAGCCGATCGTGCCGCACACGACGTCTTCGCCAGCAAGGTCGACCGCAAGGCCGAGAACACCCTGGGCTTGTTCGTCGCTATCTCCGGCTTCGAGCCCACGGCTGCAGAGATCCACTCAGGGCGCCACTCACCGCTGATCCTTATGGATGGCGCTGATCTTTACGCTGTTCTGGACGGCCGTATCGACCTCCGCGAGCTTCTGCGGCGTAAGCGCCGCCACGCGGCCATGACCGGGAGCATCCTTTGACCGCGACCGAAGTCCTCAGCGGCTCCTGAGTTGTGTGCCCGCCTTACCGATGCCAGCCATATAGCGCTTGCACCATCAGCGACCTACAACGAGGGGTCAGCCGGGTCGAGGCGGACAGGCGTTCCGTCGGAGCGGGTGAAGGAAACCTCGATGCCGAGTCGCATTGCGTTGGCGATGTTCGCGAGCTGCGCGAGCGTGAGATTGCGCCTGCCGGCTTCGACCGCCGACACATAGGAAGCCGAGACCCCGAGTCGCCCAGCTACCTCGGCCTGCGTCATCCCGAGCGCGCGGCGGGTTTCTCTCAGTTCTCGGCCGACGACCTTGGCGTGGACATCGGATACCGCTGTCCGCGGCATCGGCTCTAAGCAGCGGTCGAGTAACGGAACGCCACGCCAGCCGGCTCGGCCGCGGCCACCACGCTGACCTCGACGTCGATATCTCCGTTGCGGAAGGCGAAGGGTAGTAGTCGCGCCCAGCGCTCGGCGCCGCCGGATCGCGTCACGCGCTCCCTGGTCTCGGGGTCGACGATGCCGATGTCGAGGTTGATCCACTCGGCGTGTGGACCACTGATCCTCACTTCCTCGCCGTCGGCGATCAGGTCGGCAATAGGCAGCTCAACCCACTCGTGGGTCTCGAGGTTGAACTCGGAGGTTGTAAACCGGACTCGAATCATCGCAAGGCTCCTCTGGACCATCGGCCATTCAAGTTGACCTCTTGAGTCATGCTACCACGTCCCGACGAGGGCATCACGTCCTCCTAGAACTCTCCGGGACGCAAGACTTCGCCTCGGGCGAGCATCCGCTCGGCGCGCTCCCTGAGCGCCTGCGCGCGGTCGGGCAGCAAGAGGCTCGCTATGCCCATCAGACCAGCGTCCCCGAGTAGACGTTCGAGCGCTTGACGCTCGGCCTCCAGCAGGGCCGCCGCGCCGTGACTGCGACGGGCTACAAGCAGGTCCGTGTGGTTCAGAATGTCGCCCGGCCGAGCAAACGCATAGCCGTGGTCGATCAGCGTCAGGCGGCTTCCGTCCCAGCGCCAGTTATCAGCGTGACGATCCTGCTGGGCGATCAACGAGTCGAAGAACGCCGCCGGCGAACACCACTCCGGGCTGAGGGTCGACGCGAGATCGCCCGGCCACCCGGACGCCTGCAACGACAACGCCCCATCCTCGCCAGCGTGCTCGCGCAACACGCACGGCGATAGCAGGCTCTGCCACGGCTCTCCAAGGACGACAGCAACACGCCAGCCAACGGCGTCGTGCAGCGGCGGCGTCTCATCTGTTTGCCCGAAGGCGAGGGCGTTGGCTACGTGAACTCCTGAGAAGGGCTTGTGAAAGACGGTCGCGCCGTCAGAGAGAGCGAGCCGCTTCGTCGCGTTCACACCGGGCGAGCTTGTCGGCGCTGGAGGTCCGGCGAACGCCGCATTCAGCATCGACCGCTCGATCGCCAGGGCGCCCTGCGCGGCCCTCACCGCCGCTATCTGAGCGTCGATCGCCATGCCGGAGTGTGCCGGGCGCACTGGACACCGTATTCAGGCGATGCGCTGGCGCGAGCATCGAGTCATACTTCCTGGTGGAAAGCCCCGGTGGACCGCTGACTTCGGTCATGTCGCCGGGGCTAAGTCGTTCCAGAGGCACCCGCGGCTACCGAGACGAGTGGCGAGGCCGGTCGAGCGTGCTCGTCACGGCGGCCTCGTGGTCGAGCTTCGCGCTCACGCGGATCAGAGCGTGCGCCGCTGTCCGAGGACCGAGCCTGTACGTCGCCGTCAGGCGGCCACGCTTCAACGAGACAGTCCTGGCGCCGGACGCGATGATCCTTTCCGTTCAGCCGGCCGGTGAAGGCGACGCGGACCCTGCCACTGGCAGGCCCTGTCACATGCACGACCAGCTCGCGTCCGTGCAGCGTCTCCGTGACGTGAACCTTCGGCGTGGTCGCTGTCGCGCTGTGGCCCGCACCCGAGCCGCCGGAGCTTGACGGCGCGACGACGACGTTCGTGTGTGCAGCGTTGGCGGGGCTCGCATTGCCCGCTGCGTTGCTCAGCCATACAGCGATGCTCCAGCTTCCAGGGCCGCTCCGCTTCCCTGGCAGCGATGCTCGTCTTGTACCCGGCGTCCTGTTGTTCCCCAAGGCTGTGCAGGCGAGCGAGAACCTGCCGCACATGCTTGTTCTCGAGGGTCGCGCTCATGCCGCACGGAGCAGATACTTGGCGAAGATGCCGTCCTCGGAGTGCTCGGCCTGGGTGATCTGAAAGCCGCCGCGCTCGATCATCGGCTCAAGCAGCCATGTGAAGGTCGAGTGCTCGTCGCGGACATGCTCCTCAAGCTCGGCTCGAGTCCAAGCGCCATCGGCCGTGTCCGCGCCAGTCGCGCACCAAGCCTCGATACGCTCTCGCGCTTCTGCGGGAGCGAAGTTATAGACGACATCCCAAAGGCGCAGTACACCGCCCGCCCTGAGCATCCCGCGAAGCCGGCTGAGCGCGAGCGCCTTCCAGAAGTCGGGCAGGTGGTGGAGCGCGTAGCGCGAGTAGATGAAGTCCGCCGCAGGCCCCGCGTGCTGATAGGAGAGGAATCCCGCGTTGACGATCGTCACGTTGCCCAAGCCGAGGTCGGCGACCTTGGCACGCAGCCGGGCAAGCATCGGCTCTGACACGTCAACCGCGATCACCTGGGAGCACGCCGGTGCGACCTCGACCGTGAGCTGTCCCGTGCCCGCGCCGAACTCGACCACCAGCGAGTCCCGTCCCAGGCCAACGTCTTTCAGCAGCGCGGCCTCGGCCGCGCTGTGCGCGTCCTCCTTGGCGTCGTAGCGTTCGACGTGCCCGGTGTCGAGGTTCTCCCGGCCGGCGCAGCTCGACTCGTCAATCTGCCAGCCAGGCGCGTTCATGGATGAGCGTCGATAGCAGCGAGTCGGGCGCGCACCCCGTTGGCGTAGGGGGCCAGCGCGGGGTCGTGAACTTCGTTGCGGTCGTGGTAGCAGAAGTACGAAGGCGCCAGGCGCGAGGTTCCATGCCGCGCGGTCTTCTGCTCGAACTCCTGTCGTGACCGGACGGCGTAGTGGTTGAGCCGAACCCGCCTGACCGACACTCGGTTGACCGAGGAATGGCGCACTGCATACGGGTCGGCCTCGACCAACGGCAGCCACGCGAGGCGACGGCGCAGCCGTCGCGCCCACGCTGGACGCTCGATCACTTGCACCGGCTCGTGGTCCTCTGTCACGGCCAGCGCGTCGCCCGCGTACTCGAAGAAGTGCGGGCCGATTGCTCGCTCGGCACGCCGCGGGTCCACGATGCTCTTGACCCGGCGGTTGCGCACCCATCCTGTTCTCGCGCGTCTGACGAAACGCTCGATCACGAGCCCGTCGCTCGCGGTCGCGTGGCCGGACGAGCCGTAGACCTGCCAATTGACGACCACGCCGGGATGCTGCTCATAGTCGCGTAGAACATCGGGTAGAGGCGTGTCCCCGGGCGAGAAAAGGAACTCGTCCACGTCGATGAACGCGAGCCAGCGAGTGAGACGGCGGGCTCGCCGCAGCGCATCCGCGTAGGCCCAACCCTGGCCGCCCTCGCGCAACGGGATCGGACAATCCGCAACCGACACCAGGCCCTCGCTGACCCACGGCGCGATGACCTCCCGGCCGCCGTCGCTGCTGTGGTCGTCGTACAGGAGGAATCGCTCGACGCCAACGAGGCGATGAAACTCGATCCACTCCGGCAGATACACGGCCTCGTTCTTGAAGATCGCACAGACCGACAGGTATGCCCGCCGCATCCTCTACACCCTATCGAGCGCTGATCGCTCGCCATCGGCAACAGTCCGCCGAACACGCGGCGCCGCCCACGGGGACCGGCGGCGCGTCAGCGCAATGTAGGCTGCTGACCGCATGGCGGTCGAAATCAAGCCGGTGGAAAGCCGCCGCGAACTGGCCACGTTCATCAAGCTCCCGTGGCAGCTCTACCGCGACGAGCCGGCCTGGGTGCCGCCGCTGCTCATGGACGTGCGCAGACGGCTCGACCAGAAGCGCAATCCTTTCTTCAAGCACGCCCAAGCACAGTATTTCCTTGCCTACCGCGACGGTCGGCCGGTGGGTCGTATCAGCGCCCACATCGACCACAGCTTCAATGCCTTCCAGCAAAACGAGTGGGGGCTGTTCGGCTGGTTCGAGTGCGAAGACGACCCCGAGGCCGCCCGCGCGCTGCTCGATACAGCCGCGGGCTGGCTGCGCGACCGCGGACGTGACCGCATGGTCGGCCCAATGGACTTCACGACCAACGACGAGATTGGGCTGCTGATCTCAGGGCACGAGCACCCGCCGATCATCCTGTGCCCCTGGCACCACCCCTACTACCAGCGCCTCATCGAGCAGGACGCCGGCATGGAGAAGGCGATGGACCTGTTCATGTGGAGCCTGCACGTCACAGGCCGCGAGAAGGTTCACCCGGCGATCTGGCAGGCAGCCGACCGCCTCGAAGCCGAGCACGGGATCGTCTGCCGCAACTTCCGAAAGCGCGACCTACAGAGCGAGGTCACGCGCTTTCTTGAGGTCTACAACGCGGCATGGGAGAACAACTGGGCCGCGGTGCCGCTCAGCGAGGAGGAGGTCCGCCACTACGCCAAAGACCTCAAACCCGTGCTGGACGAGAACTGGGCGATGGTCGCCGAACACAAGGACACCGGCGAGGTCGTCGGCGCCGCCCTCACGCTCCCCGACTTCAACCAAGTGCTCGCAGAACTCAGCGGGCGCCTGCTGCCGTTGGGCTGGATCACAGCGCTACGCGCCAAACCGAAGATCGACGCCGTGCGCGTGTTGAGGTTGTCCCGTAGCGCGTAGAAGTTTGTAGTGGCGGTCCCTTCCGCCTCGTCCGCTCGTGTTGGGAGCGTGGCGAGTGCAAACAAGTCCATTGAGACGAGAGGAACCGCCATGAAGACCGTAATG
>Ga0210396_10000119_pt1 | contig 137155 bp, 109 predicted proteins | sample IncBWH17OmetaG_FD_155466 | JGI IMG/M metagenome (GOLD analysis project Ga0210396, IMG submission 155466) | Forest soil microbial communities from Barre Woods Harvard Forest LTER site, Petersham, Massachusetts, United States - Inc-BW-H-17-O ...
ATCCAGCGGAGCAGCCTCCGCCTCGCTCTCCTTCACCAGCAACGCCTCCAACTCGCCCGCCGTGCAATCCCTGACCGGCACCGGCGTCACCCCAACTCAGCACACCGTCGACCTCACCTGGACCGCCTCCCCCGAAGCCGTCGGCTACAACATCTATCGCGGCACCGTCTCAGGAGGCCCCTACGCCATGATCAACTCGTCACTCGACGCCACCACCGCCTACACCGACAGCACCGTAGTCTCCGGAACGACCTATTACTACGTGGCCACGGCTGTTAATGACGAGTCGCAGGAAAGTGGATACTCGAATCAGGCGACCGCCGTCATCCCCAACCCGTAAACCTCCTGGAATCTCACCCCATCTTCGTCCACGGTTCGTATACGGCGGGCCTCGGTAATTGCTCTAAACTAGGCGAACTTCTATCTTGCGATCGAGTAGGGTCGAGGTATATTTCAGCCTGCGCTGCCGGGGCCGCGTCTCGTTTTTCCGGCTCACTTTCTAGCTATGTGCCTTCCGGTTCCTATCAATCTGGTCTTCTTCGGAGGGAAACTGATAGGCAAAAGGTGTCCTGTGGGCGTCGTCGGTCGTGCGTTCTTCGTTTGCGCAGCATCACGAGCCGAATCCTTTTAGGCCTTTCTGAAGTAAATCTCTGTCACGCCTTGCCCCAACGCCGCCAACCTGCGTATTGTTGCAGAGTGAAATTTCCACGATGTAGTGGAATCCTGCTCCACTTCACTTCCCTGCCCGGCCGCTTCGGCATCGGCGACCTTGGTCCCTGCGCCTACGCGTTCGCGGACTTCCTCTTTGCCGCCGGACAGAAGTTGTGGCAAGTGTTGCCGCTGAATCCCACCGGATACGGCGATTCCCCGTACCAGTGCTTCTCCGCTTTTGCCGGCAACCCGATGTTGCTCAGTCTTGAACGATTGCGCGATCAGGGCTTACTCAAAGCGTCAGACCTGGCTCAGGCGCAGCCGTTTCCCCAGGACTTCGTCGACTATGGGTGGGTCATCGAATTCAAGGTGGCGGCCTTGCGCCTGGCGGCGCAGGTTTTCTTTGCCGACGGTTCTCGCGCTGACCGTGCTGCCTTCGATCGCTTTTGCGAGCGCGCCAGTCCGTGGCTCGACGACTACGCGCTTTTCATGGCCTGCAAAGATGCGCATCACGGCACGATGTGGACTTCATGGGACCCACAGATTCGCAAGCGACATGCTCATGCGGTGAGCGAGTGGTCGAGAAAATTGGCGCCGGAAGTCATGGCCTTCAAATATTGGCAATTCGAATTTTTCCAGCAGTGGGAGCATCTCAAGGCCTATTGCCAGCAGCGCGGCATCCGTTTCATGGGTGACATCCCGATCTACGTGGCGCACGACAGCGCGGACGTCTGGGCGCATCCCGATCTGTTCTATCTCGACGATCAGGGCCACCCCACTGTAGTCTCGGGCGTGCCGCCGGATTATTTCACCGCCACCGGACAGCTTTGGGGGAATCCGATCTATCGCTGGGACGACCTGGCCGCCAGCGGATACAAATGGTGGATCGAGCGGTTTCGTGCCTCTCTCGCGCTTTTCGACATGGTGCGCCTCGATCATTTCCGCGGCTTTGAATCCTATTGGGAGGTTCCCGCCCATGAGACGACTGCCATAAACGGGCGCTGGGTAAAAGGACCGGGCGAAGAATTTCTGGCGGCGCTGCAAAACGCATTTGGCGAACTGCCTATCGTCGCGGAGAACCTCGGCGTGATCACGCCGCCGGTCGAGAAATTGCGGCAGCAGTTCGGCTTGCCGGGCATGAGTCTTTTGCAATTCGCGTTCGGCAAGGATCCGCAGGGTCCCTCCTTTCGTCCGCATAATTACAGTCGCGACCTGGTCGCTTACACCGGCGGGCACGACAATGACACGACCGTAGGCTGGTGGTCGAGTTCGGGCGCCGGCGACAGCACGCGTACTCCCGAAGACGTCCGCAAAGAGCACGACTTCGCTCGCGCCTATCTCAACTTCAGGTCCAATGACGATTCAGAGATCAACTGGATAATGATCCGGGCAGTGTTGGCGTCGGTTGCCGATGTTGCGATTGTCCCGTTGCAGGATGTGCTGGGTCTGGGTAGCGAGGCACGCATGAATCTTCCCGGCAAGGTCAGTGGAAACTGGAAATGGCGCTATCGTCCGGACGCACTAACCAGCGAGTTGAGCGCGAGACTTCGCAGCTTGGTCGCGCTGTATGATCGGTAAGCAAGTCATCGACAGGATAATCGCGGTACAAGAATCGTCTCCAGGCTGAACTTATGGACAAGCCTCCACGCACCTTTTGGCAGATTTGGAACATGAGCTTCGGTTTCCTCGGCATCCAGTTTGGTTGGGGATTGCAGATGGCGAACATGAGCGCCATCTACGAGTACCTGGGCGCAAGGGCAGATCAGATTCCGATTCTCTGGCTGGCTGCGCCGCTGACCGGATTGATCGTGCAACCAATTATCGGCCACGCCAGCGACCGCACCTGGGGTCGCATGGGGCGGCGGCGTCCTTACTTTCTCGCGGGCGCGATCCTGAGTTCGATGGCGCTCATCCTGATGCCGCGCAGTTCGGCGCTCTGGATGGCAGCGGGCCTGCTCTGGGTCCTCGATGCCTCCATCAACATAAGCATGGAGCCGTTTCGCGCCTTCGTCGCCGACCTGCTCCCGGAATCTCAGCGCACTCGCGGCTATGCGATGCAGAGCCTGTTCATTGGGCTGGGCGCGGTGATTGCGTCGGCCTTGCCTTATCTGCTGACTAACGTCTTTCATGTCGGGGGCGTGAGAGCGGCGGGGACGATTCCTTTCACCGTGCGTCTTTCGTTTTACATTGGCGCCGCGGCTTTTCTGGGCGCTGTCCTGTGGACCATTTCCACCACGAAGGAATATCCGCCCGACAATCTGGAGGAATTTCAAAAAGAAAAAAATGAACGCGAGGGCATTGGCGCAGCGGCTCGTGAAATCCTGGTATCGATCCGCGAAATGCCCCGCACCATGCGGCAACTCGCATGGGTCCAGATCTGCACCTGGATGGGTTTGTTCTGCATGTGGCTTTACTTTCCGGTAGCCGTGGCGCGCAATGTCTTCGGCGCCGCCGACACGAATTCACCGCTCTATTCCGCGGGAGTGGAGTGGGCCGGCGTTTGCTTCGGAATGTACTCGCTGGTGTGCTTCGGGTTTTCCTTCCTGCTGCCCGCACTAGCGCGGCAATACGGACGCAAAGTAACCCACAGTTTCTGCCTGATATGCGGCGGCCTCGGACTGCTTTCCGTGGCCGTGATTCACAACAAATATCTGCTTCTACTCTCCATGGCCGGAGTCGGGATCGCCTGGGCCAGCACGCTCTCGATGCCTTATTCAATACTTGCCGGATCGCTGCCTCGCGGAAAGACGGGGGTCTACATGGGCATCTTCAACTTCTTCATCGTGATTCCAGAGATCACGGCTTCGCTCGGATTCGGCTGGGTCATGGGCCATCTGTTGAACAACGACCGCATTGCCGCGGTGGTAGCGGGCGGGATTTTTTTCATCCTGGCGGCCGTGCTGACGCGGCGAGTGGAGGACCTCTATGACCTGCGCGAGCTAAGCGGTTCGCTGCCGGACCGTGCCGTCATGGCCAAGCCTTGAACTTCAGCTGCGACACCAGAGCTACGCGCGGGTCGCCCGTTTCGCCGCAAGCAACAACTCACCGTGCGCGCACTGCGACAAGTTCGGTTTCAACCGGCACCCCGCGAGCGATCTTCACCCGGACCAGCGCCTCGAAAAACGTTGTCGGTACTGCACCAGACGCAGGAATCGCATGCAGCAGTTTTTCCACCGATTCCTGGCGGCAAACAAACTCCACCGCGCCTTGCGTCCCAAACGTCGTTGTCCCTGCCAGAATCATCTCGTATCGGCCGGCTCCGATTCCTGGCACCAGTCCGACGACCGAGTAATCTTCCGTTAACGAAACATTAGAGGGACTCGCAAGATAGGTGCTCGCCTCTCCTTGCTTTGGGTGCTTGTTGACGATCGAAAGATCGCCACGACGCGGGCCCGATGCGACTCTCTGAAAAACGAATTCCTGCGTCCCCGGAATGTCGAGCAGCGAAAGATTTTCCGAAGGCGAGCCCACAAAGATCAGGTTGTTATTTCTGACGTCGTCGAGCGTGAACAAACTCCCGCGCTTCACCAGTACTCGCCGTCCGAGTGCACCGAACGCATCATCGAGTGCATGGATGGCCAACACTTCTCCTACCCCCGTGTAATGGTCGTACACCGCGCTCTTCGAATCCTGACGCGAATTGTAGTAGCGCATGCCGGTCTCGGGCCGTCCGACGAAGGCAGCGTTGCTGAAGATCACCCAAGGTTCCTCAACCCCTGAGGTAAAGGGTTTCCAAAACGCAGCGAGAGGTGTACCGGCTCTCGGTGGCGCACTGGACACCGCCATGGCCGGCTCGGGCCGCTTCCGGTCCCACAGCAGGACCCCCAAAACAATCAGCGAGATAGTAAGCCCGGTCAAAAGTAATATGACGGCAACCCGCCAGCGCGCCGGGAGGGTTTCGATTACCGCGCCGTGCAAAGGAACTTCGCGGAAAGGCACAGTCCTCGGCTGCGGCAGCGTCTCGGCCGCTCTCGCCTCGAAGATCAGGTGATAGCTGCCTTTTGGAACCTTGACCAGGATCGGATCCGACGCTCCCTCCGTGGCATAGTACTCCGCCAGTTTGAGCCGAAGACGTCCGGCTTGGACGCGGATGGTGGAGTCAGATTGTGGATCAAAGTCCGCAGGTCGCCCGTACACTTCGGTGGCAATCTGATACTCCTTCACGGGCGCATCGGGATGATCGAGAGCTTGTTTCGCAAGATATTGCAGAAGCTTGCAGAGAGATTCCGAGCCCCGCAGGCTATGACTTTTAATAATGCTATCTATTTGTTGGTAGAACTGCTTGGGTCCAGTGGCGAAAGTGTTTGACACAGCCATTTAACACCGTTGTAACAGTGGATCGTATCCCCCTGCAACAGCGGCATTTTACTCCTGTAACCGTTTAAAGACCTAGTGGAACCTACGCCGGTAATTGCTTTGCATTAGGGTTTGCACGTTCTCTCGCAAATGTTCTACTCCAAAAAATCCCTATGTCCGGCGGACGCCCTTGAAGACATCCGCGAAATTGGAGGAAAGATGAAGAGCAAGTTCTGTCTGGTTGTCATTCTTGTACTGTGCTTGGCCGGTTTGGCGCTTGCCCAGTCGGATACGGCACGTCTCATCGGAACCATCACGGATCCCAGCGGCGCCGTCGTAGCCAACGCCACAGTCACGGTCACCGACACCGCAACCGGGCGCGTGGTAACCGAGAAGACAGGCGCTGCTGGGCAGTACACCATCAATGCTTTGCCGATCGGAAAATACCACGTCGTGGTGAACAAGGAAGGCTTTAAGACGGCAGATGCAGACATCACGCTCGAAGTTTCCCAAGTCCAGGAGATCAGCCTGCAACTCGAGGCTGGCTCTTCATCCACCACCGTTGACGTGACCGGCGAAGTGCCGCTGGTGGATACGTCAACTTCGAGCACCGGCGAAGTGATTCAGGGGCGGCAAGTCGTGGAGCTCCCGCTCAATGGACGAAACTTCACCCAACTCGCACTGTTGACCCCGGGCGTCAGCCGTGGCGCTTATGCGGATAACGCATCCGGCATCGCCTTTGGGAACGCGGCGGCGGAGACTTGGCGAAACTACGAATCCGGGGGTGCCTCGCTGTCCGTCAATGGTCTGCGGCCGCAGGCCAACAACTACCTGCTGGATGGCCTCGACAACAACGATTCCATGGTCAACACGCTGATCATATATCCGGCGATTGAAGATATCGCAGAATTCAGGACCACAACCAGCGTCGCCCCGGCCGAGTTTGGACGCGCAGGCGGCGCGGTAATCCAGGTTGCCACCAAGTCCGGGACGAACGCTATCCACGGTTCCGCCTACTGGTTTAACCGTTCCAGGGAGGGCGCAGCGAACGTCTTTGGCAGCACCCATGCTCCGGAGTTGAGCCGGAATCAGTTTGGCGCTTCCCTGGGTGGGCCGATCTGGAAAAACAAGTTGTTCGGCTTCCTCGACTACCAGGGCTGGCGTCAGGACATACCGGCCGGTATTGCCCAAAACAAAGTGCCGACGGCGCTAATGCGCACCGGCGATTTCACGGAACTGCTTTCTCCAGCCGGCACGCTGGCGACAAGCGCTACCAGCTTGCCCGACGCGAGGTTGCCAGGGTGCAGCGCTGCCATGGCCGCCCAGCCCAATGCCTTTCTTAGTAGCGTTGTCGGCGGAACCACCTTTACTGCAGGATACGTCTTCGACCCGCAAACATGCCTACCGTTTGGTTGGAATTCGGGTACCGACGCGCCGGGTCCGAACATCAACATGGTACCCACTAGCAGCCAGAACACCGTCGGATTGGCGTATCTGAACCAGTTTCCAAATCCCAACATCAGCGGCGCAAATCTGTTAACAAACAGCAACAATTTCGCAGGACCGCAGCAGAACATCATTAACGAAGACGATTACGATGCGCGAGTGGATTTTAACGCCACCTCGAAAGACACTATTTTCGCCCGCTATAGCTTGGGCGACGATTTCCTGGCCAACACTCCCTACCTGGTTGGCGCCAACAACCCCCAGCACTTCCTGCCCTCTGGCAGCGGCACTAACCCGCAGCATCCGCGTCAGGTTGCCGGGGGCTGGACCCACATTATCAGCCCGAACATTCTTAACGAATTCCACTATGGCTACACGCGTCCGATTTACGGATACCAGCAGCCCGGATTTGGGACTGCAATGGCCTCCGCCATCGGGATTGCCAATGCCAATACTGACCCATTGCTGGGCGGCTATCCCATCATCGGCGGTTGGTACGGAAACATATCCTACGTGGGTGACGGTGGTCCCTACCTCGTCATCGAGCCCGCGCATCAATTCACCGATGCGGTGAGTTGGACAAAAGGAAGGCACGTCTTCAAGTTTGGCGCCAGCGTTATCCACCGCGACGTGAATTGGACCCAGGGCAATAACGCCAAAGGCTATTTCTGGATCGACGACGGCAGCTTTGGCACATACCCCGCCTCAACCTCGCACCACGGAACTTTTACCGGCTTTGAAGATTCCGAGTTACTGGCTGGTTTCATGGGCGCCTACTCGGTGGGTGGATTCCACGGGTTGTACAACACGCGAAGCTGGGAGAGCGGATTCTTCGCCCAGGACGATTTTCGCTTGAACCGCAGGCTGACGCTGAACCTTGGCCTGCGCTACGATCTTTTCACGTGGCCGAAAGAAGCCAGCAACCATATGTCCAATTTCAATCCCGCGACCGGGGAACTGGTTGAGGCCGGAACTCCCGCTGCCGCCGGTTACAACGATTCTCTCATCGACACGGCGAAGCATAACTTCGGCCCTCGCATCGGATTTGCCTATGATCTGTTCGGCACGGGCAAAACCGTTCTCCGCGGCGGCTATGGGTTGTTCTACTACCTGGACCGCGGCGGCGTTGCCAATGAACTTTCGGAGAACCCCGACTTCAACGGCACCCAGACCTTCTATGCATGCCCCACGGGCACGACATGCGGGACGGGCTATCGCGTCACGCTCAGCGGAGCGGCGCCCTTAGGGAGTACCAATCCGGTCGGTGCGACTGGAGCCCTACCGCCTAAAGTCGGCATCAACCCGGACGCCGTGAACAATACCGACAACGTGATTTACTGGCCGAAGAACAGCCCGAACTCGCACATCCAGCAATGGAACGTGCAAATCGAGCAGACTATTGATAGCAAGACGTCGTTCCAGTTGGCGTACGTCGGGACGCATATGTCAAATATCGCCACTCCCTTTAACGCCAACCAGAACGTTCTTTCACCTTTGTCGGCACCGGTAACCAGTTGGTTCCCGTCTGGGGGTGCCATCAACCCGAGCGGTGTCGGGACCATCGGCGAATATGCGATGATCGGCAGCGGGAACTACAACGGCCTGCAGACGAAGCTGACTCGCAGGCTGAGCAATGGACTCACTGGCACGGCGGCCTACACCTGGTCACACACGCTGGATAACGCCGCCTCCGGGCTTGGTGGCCCCGGCGGTATCGTGGTGGGGCCAAATGGTACGCCGCTGCTGAACTACCAACACGGCAACTCGAACGACGATCAGCGTCAGCTGTTTTCCGCCAGCGCCATCTATGAGTTGCCCTTCGGACGGGGCAAACGCTTCGGCGGCGATATGCCGAAGACGGCTGACTACGTGGTTGGCGGCTGGCAATGGAACAACGTGATTATAAAGGCCACCGGAACCCCGATCGACATCAGCGGCTCCTTCCCGGCCACCGCGAATGGCCAGAATACCCGCCCGGACTATCACGGTGGATGCCGCACCGGCGTCTCCGCCTTTGTCTGGCTCGCCTGTTCGCCGGGGGCGTTCACCCCCCCTGCTGGGCTCATCGGCACTCTTCCCAGAAACGCCTTTCCTGGACCCGGAACATTCACCTGGGACACTTCGGTCTTCAAGGTCTTCAGCGTGACCGAACGAGTAAAGACGGAATTGCGTGCCCAGGTATATAACCTGACCAACACGCCCCAGTTCCAGAACCCGGACGGCAATTACAGTAACGGTGATTTCGGGCAGCTGGTTTCGCCGCGGCTCGCGCCCACTAACCGGGAGCTCGAGCTCGCAATTCGCGTATCCTTCTAACCCGCAGCGCAGGGTGGCGCTTGAGTGTAAGGCTCAAGTGCCCTCCGATGCGCCTCGGAGGCAGGATATTCTCTCGGCTCTCCTTGTCTTGTCTCGATCTTTGTGCTTCGCGCCGCTTGGCTTTAAGCCGGGCCACGGGTAACTGCCACCGGGTAACTGCCATGAGAAACATACGCACCAATGCGGCGTCGCTGATCGTGTTCTGCGTGATCCTGGCATGTCTGCTCGCGCTGCCGGCATGGCCGCAGACGGATGCCAGGGAGCCGCAAGCCCCGGCAGTTCGCAAGATCGAGCCGCCCAACTGGTGGGTGAACTACACACCCGACCTCACGCTACTACTCACCGGGGAGAATCTGAGTGGCGCTCGGGTGGAAAGCCCGGTGAAGGGCTTAACCACACTCGGCGCGGAGGCTTCATCCAACGGACATTATCTTTTCGTCCACCTGCAACTGAGTCCCGATCTGCCGCCAGGAATCGTGCCCCTGCGGCTGATCACTTCGGCGGGTTCGACGACCGTTCAGTTGCCGTTCTTGGCTCGCGCCGACTCGCGAGGCCACTTCGAAGGTTTCTCCCGCGACGATGTCATCTACCTGATCATGCCCGACCGCTTCGCCGACGGCGATCCGTCGAACGATCGGCCAGCGAACGACCGGCCTCCGGGCTCGACCGGCGTGTATGACCGAAGTCAACCGAGAGCGTATCACGGCGGCGATCTGCGCGGCATTCGAGACCACCTCGGATATTTGCACGACCTGGGCGTCACCACTCTTTGGCTCACGCCTGTCTGGAAGAACACCGATTCCGATTACCACGGCTATCACGTCGTCGATTTCTACGCCCTCGACGACCACATGGGCTCCATGCAGGAATACCAGGCGCTAGTTGCCGACGCTCACCGCCTGGGCATGAAGGTGCTCATCGATTACGTCGTCAATCACACAGGCCCCAACCATCCGTGGGCCAACGATCCACCGACACCGACGTGGTTTCACGGCACTCCTGAGCACCATCTGGAGCCCGCGTACACGTTCAATGGCCTGGTCGATCCGCACGCTTCGCCGCGCGAGTATCTCAACACGCTCAACGGCTGGTTCGCCAACAAGCTGCCCGACCTGAATCCGGACGATCCCAAACTCGGCCTCTACCTGGCGCAGAATGCCATGTGGTGGGTGGAGACCGCACAGCTTGATGGATTCCGCCTGGATACGTTTCCCTATTCCACGCGCCGCTTCTGGAGTGAATGGCATGAGCGGCTCCGTCAGGTCTATCCGCAGACGGTTTATCCGCAGGTCATGGACGTAGGTGAAGTGTGGGATGGCGATTCGACCATCACGTCATTTTTCGAAGGCGGGCGAAAGCAGTTCGATGGCATCGACTCCGGCCTGGCTACAGTCTTCGACTTCCCGCTCTGCTTCGCGTTGCGCGATGCGGTCGTCAAGGGCGCGTCGATGGGCAAGATCGTGGATGTTCTTCGGCACGATCAACTTTACCCGCACCCCGAGACTCTGGTTACCTTCATCGGCAATCACGACAACGCGCGTTTCCTGGGCGAGAAGAGCAGCAATCCGGCCAAACTCAAAGCTGCATTTTCACTGCTGCTGACCTTGCGCGGGATTCCACAAATTTATTACGGCGATGAGATTGCCATGACTGGCGGCGGCGATCCCGACAACCGGCGCGACTTTCCCGGGGGCTTCCCCGGCGATCCGCGCAACGCTTTTACCGCCGCCGGCCGCACCGCCGAACAGCAGGACATATTCGCGCACGTGCAGGCTCTACTGGCGCTGCGTAAGAGTCACCCCGCCCTACGCACTGGGAAGCAATGGCACATTGGATGGGACGACAATTATTACGCCTTCCTGCGCGACTCGCCGCAAGATGGAGATAAGCTGCTGGTCGTCTACAACAACTCCACGAAGAAGCTCGAACTCAACATTCCTGTCGACAATACGCCGCTTGAAACCGCGCGTCAGCTGCAGTCGGTGTTTGGAGATACGTCTGCGGAACTAGTCTCCGGCAAAGTGCGCGTGTCATTGCCGGCCCAGACCCTCGCCGTGTTCAGCGTGCATTAACCTTGTACGATTACTTCGATGGGATGATTCCGCCAGTCCCTGAATCGCCATGAAGCTAAATCCGGGGAAGCGTCGGGCGGCCAAGCCGATCCTAATCATCATGATTTGCATGTGGGCAAGCGTTGCCAGCCTGCCGGCCCAATCCCCACCGGCGAATCATCCCGCAACGCAGCCCCGCCGAACCGCTCCCGCCAAAGAGTCCGCGGACAAGATAGTGCCGGCCGCAGCGGCAATCCAATTCGAGAACGTCATCGAACAGTCGAAGATCAAGTTCAAGCTCAGGAACAGCGTCAGCCCCCAGCGTTACACCTTTGAAACCATGGCTGGCGGAGTCGCGGTCTTCGACTACAACAACGACGGCTTGCTGGACATCTTCTTTACTAACGGCGCAGCCATTCCGTCGCTGGAAAAAAACGATGCGAGTTACTTCAATCGTCTATTCCGCAATAACGGAGACGGAACTTTCACCGATGTAACTGAGAAAGCCGGCCTGCAGGGTATCGGTTATTCGATGGGAGTGGCCGCGGGCGACTACGACAATGATGGCTTCGTCGATCTCTACGTTACCGGAGTCAACCGCAATCAGCTTTTCCATAACAACGGCGACGGAACGTTTACCGACGTTACCGATAGAGCGGGAGTCGGCGGTTTCGTCCCGAAGATCGGGAAGGCATGGTCTGTGGCTGCGGGATGGTTCGATTACAACAACGATGGGCGGCTCGACCTTTTTGTCGTCAACTATCTCAATTACGGCATCAAGAGTGCAGCTCCCTGCGTTCAGCAAGGACTTCCGGTCTACTGTTCCCCTGTCGATTTTCTGGGAACGCCAAACATTCTTTATCGCAACGACGGCGACGGCACTTTTACGGACGTCTCGGAACAATCCCACATTTCCCAGTACATCGGCAAAGGGATGGGCGTAGCCTTTGCCGACTATGACAACGACGGCTTCACCGATATCTTCGTCTCCAACGATACTTTCGAGAATTATCTTCTGCACAACAACGGAGATGGAACCTTTACCAACGTGGCCGTGCTCGCCGGAGTTGCGTACAACGCATTCGGCAAAGCCATAGCCGGAATGGGCGTCGATTTTCGCGATATCGATAACGATGGAAGGCCGGATATCTTCGAGACTGCGATGTTCGGGGAAAGCTTTCCTCTCTATAAGAATCTAGGTGGAGGTCTATTTCAGGACGTCAGCGGCGCCGCCGGACTGAGCGTTCTGACCAGCCGTTCCACGGGCTGGGGAGTCGGGATCTTCGACTTCGACAATGACGGCAACAAGGACCTGTTCACCGCCAACGCCGACATCCTCGACAACGCCATGGACATCGCGCACAGGCCTTATCCGCTTCCGAATCGAGTGTTCCGCAACAAAGGCAACCTGACGTTCGAGGATCTGAGTTCGAACGCCGGAACGTCGTTCTCCGTTCCAGCGGCGCATCGCAGCGCGGCCTTCGGCGACCTCAACAACGACGGCAAAATCGATGCCGTCGTCACGGTTCTGAACGGCCCGCCGGAGATATGGATGAACCGTTCGGGCACTCAGAACAGCGGCAACCGAAACCACTGGATCATTCTGAAACTGGTCGGCGCTAAATCCAACCGCGACGGCCTGGGAACAAAGGTCAAGATAACAACTTCTCTGGGCACGCAATACAATGAGGCAACAACCGCGTGCAGCTACAACTCTTCGAGCGATAAGCGAGTGCACTTTGGGTTGGGATCGGCCCCCGTCGCAGATAGCATTGAACTCATCTGGCCGAGCGGCATCAAGCAGGTTCTGAAGAATATCAAAGCGGATCAAATCCTTACCGTGACCGAGAGCGCTCCCTGAGCTGCAAGTATTTATGAGAGCCAGACTTGATCTCGCGCATACGCTGTTATCGGACGAGGCGTCCCGTGTCTCTACCCTCATCAGCTTTGATCCAGCGCGCTGGATGGGACAATATGTGAGAATCGGCCCTACGAAGCCCGACGGGACGCCACACCCCAGCGCGGGTAAGACTGGGAAGGTAGAGAAATTGCTGTCACTTGGTGGCAAGATGCTCGCGGTAGTTGAGGTTGAGAGCGACTTCATTCTCGTATATCTGGAGTCTCCTGAGGGAACAACCACCCGCCCGATTATCCGACTAGAGGCTCAGTTGATAAGGATAGTAGGCGTAAAATCGCCCTTTCACGCATTGATGGCTGGCGAGTGCTTGCGCTGATTACTGTGTGCTGAGTTGCTTGTCAGGCCGTGCGGACTATCTCCTCAAAGGGTGTACAATCCCCGCCCATGGGAACAAAGCGCAGTTTCTGGCACGCACGTCAGCGCAATTCCCAGGGGGCCGAGAATATGGAAGCTCCGGTCGGTATCGAGCCCAAGCGTCCGCCCCGTCGGTTGAAGGCACTACTGGCGCTGGCCCTGTCCGGGGCACTGGGTGGATTTCTGATTTCGTATATCCTCCCGCCGAAATATACCTCGCAGTCTACGGTTCTGGTGGAGAGCCAGAAGGTGCCCGACGAATACGTCCATCCGATCATCACCGCTGATTTTGCTCAGCGCGTGCAAGGGTTGAGCGAGGAAATGTTAAGTCCGAGTCGTCTGCGTCCGGTGATTCACAGCCTCAATCTGGTCAAACCCGAGGAGGAGGGCAAACTCATCGAAGACATCCAGCAGAATATGCAGGTCGAGCCGGTGATTACTACCATGAGCGCAGCGGTAGCGCTTTCTCCCACCGACAAGGCGCCGAGTGCGAACAACGAGCCGATACCCGGATTTACCGTCAATTACACCGACAGCGACGCTGTCCGAGCGCAAAAGGTCTGCAATGCCTTGACCTCGCTGATCATAGACGAAAATTTGAAATCTCGCACCGAGGTGGCGCAGAGCACTATCGATTTTCTTAACCGTCAAGTCGAAGAGGTCAGGCGTGCGCTTGAGCAACAGGGTGTGAAGCTTGCCATTCTTAAGAATCGGTCGCCGCGCGGCCCCCAGGAGGAGGCGGAGTACAAGGTGCAGACCCTCGACTACGATGTTGCCCAGAAAAACTACGTAGATCTCCTGACCAAACTAAGCTCCGCCCAACTGAGCGCCAACATGGAGAACGCGCAGGAAGGCGAGCAGATGCACATCGTGGCCGCCGCCGGCCTACCCGAGTCTCCAGAGTTTCCAGACCGGCCGTTGTTTGGTCTATGGGGGCTGTGCGGCGGTCTAATTCTCGGGATCGGTGGTTGTCTCTGGTCAGCAGCCCGGAAACTATTCCAGTGACGTGTCTCAACTATTACAGCTGTCTATTTCTGCGCGACATTGGCCGACAACCGCTGCGCCAGCTCGGTCTGCTCATTTCGCTGCAGAAGCCCGATAAGATCCTTCATGAATTCGGGATTGTTTCTTCCATACGCCGCCGCGGTCTCGGCATTCAAGTCCGCATCCGACACTTTACCCAGGTGGAAGTAAGAATCGCAAAGCATGTACAGCAACTCCGGTTTCATGGTTCTGGACTTCGCCAGTTGTTCCGCCGCATCGGACCAGCGCTCCTGTTGGTAGCGGACCTCGCCCATCTCGGCGATCGCCGTCTGATAGTTCGGGTCGTTTGCCAGTTCCGCCTTGAACTCACTCTCGGCCGCATTCAGGTCGCCTAGTTTCAGCCTGAGGATTCCCTCGTAGGTATGAGCTCCACGAACGGTTGGCTCGAGTTGCAGTGCGTGATGAAGACAGCGCAGCCCATCTTCGACTTCTCCCCTGGCGAGATACAGTTTGCCGACAAAGACATACGCATCCGCTAAAGTGGCGGAGGTTCCCTGAAAGCGTTTTCGATACAGTTGCAACGCATCCTCTTCGTGGTGCTCTGCAAGCATTTGAATCGCCGGAGCCTGAATAGGGGCTTCGCTTCCTTCACGCTCCACGGCTCGGACAAACGTCATCTGCTCCATCATCAACTGATGCAGAGCAGCCTCGTGCTGCGCCTCGGCCGTCTTCCCCAGTCCGACATACGCCCGCGACAGATAGTAATGCGCCAATAGCCGCGTCGGCGCGAGCTTTAACACCAATTGCAATTTATCGACGGCGGCCGGATAGTTCTTCAGTTCGAGTTCGCATTGGCCAAGGCCGAAGAGCGAGTCCACATCGTCGGGCTTGAAAGTAAGGATGCGCTCAAAGGCATGCTTGGCCTCTTCCCATTTGGCAAGCTTCACATCCGCGCTAGCCAGCAGCTCAAGGGCGGCCACATCGTCCGGTTGGGATTCGACGGCGCGCGCCGCATATTGCGCCGACCCGGCCAGGTCCATCAACTTTAAATCCGTCACCGCAATGTCGTAATCGATGTGCGCTAACTTAGCATCCGAGTGCTGCGCCTTGAGCAGCCATCGCAAACCCTCCTCGCATTCTTCCTTGATGCAGAGCAGTTCTCCGTACTCTTGCCACACCGATGGATTGTCGGGCTCGACCTTCAGGCTCTGCCGGATGGCTCGCAGCGCCAAGTCGTCCTGGCCAGTCAGATGATAGGCCTGGGAGAGATAGTATTGCGCGTCACCGTCGCCGGGAAGAATCCGTATGCAGTGCTGCAGCAGCTTGATGGCTTCTTCCTTTTGCCCCGCGGTCAGTTTGTATTTGCCTACTTCGAGCAGGAGATCTGGGTCGTTGGGTGCGAGTTTCAGAGCCTGTTCAAAGGCGGCTCCGGCCTCGGCGAGGTGGCCTGAATCCTCCAGCAACATGCCCTTGAGCTTGATGGCTGGCGCAAATTTTTGATGCTCCTCGAGCAAGCGAAGGACAAGATTCATTGCCCCTTGCTGGTCGCCGCCCTCGGCGAGTTTGAGCGCCTGATGGACTTGCCCCATCAGCGGAGACTCAGCAGGACGGGTCTTGTTTTGCGCGCGAAGTGCGGTTCCTCCGGCAGCATAGAGCGCTGCCAGAAGCAGAGTTGAACGCAGACAAGTCGCAGGCCAGACAGCAGATTTCACGCTCGCAGTGTAACGCCAGCAGAAACTAAAAGTCATTTCCACGGTCGATCAAAGGGGCGTCGACGACGTATCGCATCGAGCGAATTCCGAGGTCAATGAGTGTAATCGCGATTTTTCGCCAACTTGGCGATAGATTCAAAAACCAGTGATACGATGAGCGGCTATGGGGGCGATCGCATCCTGGGTCAGCGCGGCGGTTCTGCCACTGCTTTTCTTCTTTTGCAGCTATCGTGACGCTAAGAGTGCGGACGCCCGCGTAAAGGGAAACGCTCAAAGTCAACCTCAATCTGCGCAGGCGATATATGCCTCCGATCTCGACCACATCTGGAACCGATTATTTCGTTTGTTTTACGTGAGGCACACCGGCGATGGGCAGCAGTATGGAGGCGATGAACTCGATCCCTACCTGTGGTGGCAAACCAAATATCTACTCAGCGGCCCCTCTCATGATGAGGCCTTGAAGATGCTCGATGAGTTTCTAGGGCAACATTCTGAAAGGGAGATCACAGACCCGCTGAAACGTGCCTTGTTCCAGCGTGACCTTCTTGCGATTTATGACTGGCTATCGTTGCCCAGCGACGAACAAACGCAGGGTCGCTCGGAATTGCAGAAGCGGATCACCGAGATTATCCGCAGATTGGCTTTGAGCGAAGATCAGGTTCGAAAATTGCCCGATAATTATGAAGATGCAGTTCGAGCGCATGCGTTTCCCACAACCTACGACCCTGTTGATCCGCAGCATCCGTTCCTTCCCGCTGATCTCTTCGACCCCAAGGGCTCGTGGGTATGCCTCGGGGAACAGCAAGGACGCCCAGTTGCCTATGACCATCTCGAATTCTACGATGGAAGATCAATCTTCCTTGTCTTCTTCCAAGTGCCCGGAGGAAGGGAAAAGACGCTAGAGTACCTGGCAAAGCTCCGCAACTTCCCCAAGACGTGGGGCCCAAACCCAGACCTGCGCCCGTACCTCCGCGACGAGCAGCCTGATCTCGCCGGATTGGTTCCCTATCCTGAACCTCCCCAGTTTCCGATTGGGACACGGATGGCTTTGGTTCGCCAGATCGTGCTGATCGACAGCGACGGCAATCCAACACGAACGAACTTGACGGAAAGCGTGCAGATACGAGTCTATCGAGCCATACACTTCGATCTGGGCGGAACTGGAACGCACTCTCAGGACTTCTTCGAGTTCAAGGTAAGCCGCGGGGGGCTGTTCTCACGGCACGCGGGCGGGCTGGGAGCTATCGCTCCGGGTGAAAAAGAATTTGGCTTTTTTCATACGCACGGAACCGACGTGTTCGAGAGTGATGGGGAGAAGCCAGAGAGCGAGGAGGGTATTGTTTTGCTCACCTGTTCTAGCTGTCACGAGTTCGCCGGGATACACTCGTTCATCAGCTACTCTCGGCATCGGTTCGGCGCAGGAGTTGGCACGCCACCTAAGTTGATCGAGTCGAATCCAAATCGAGAGGCTGCTGTCCAGATTGAGTGGATCGTGCAGCACCACAAACTTGCCTTAGCCAGTCAGTAAGCCGGTTGCCGACAAGCGCCATGATGCGATCGCTAGTCGGCTAGCTCCAAACCTTAACATTCAGGCTGAGGTCAGGGCTAGCATTCCTCAGGTCCGACTTTTGTAATCAGTGATTACGCTCACATTCCTGTCAATGAGTCTTATGGCGATATGACGACAACAAACCCAATCGAAATGCTCCCGCGTTGATGAATCCGCTCTACATTGACGCGAACAGGGATTGACGGGACAATAGAATCGTCTTCACGTTTAAGAATCCGGCCCAAGTCTTAAGTATGACTGTGCAAGCTTACGCGGCTAAGAATCCTCAGCACCACCTTTTTCCCGCAGCATGTTTTTCGGCATTAACTCAGAGGGCCATTAACGTATTCCAACTCGCGCTAGCCATCTGTGTTCTAGCCTCTCCATCCTTACCTCAAACATCGACTCCCGGCAGCCCGTCTATGTCTATGCCCACGGCAGCGCGGGTCCAATCGCCCGGCTGGTGGCCCACCAAAGGGGATGCCACGCGAGACAGTTTCGTGGGCACGCCAACCTGCGCGAAATGTCATGGTTCCAAGGCTGCGAGCCAGCAAAAGCATGCCATGGCCAGTGCCGCCGTTCACGCCGCCGACGCTGAGATACTTCGCCAGCATGACCATCTTTCGTTTCGCCTTGGTCCTTACCGTGAGGAGATCGTAACGAAAGGCGAGAAAAGCGTTCTAACGGTCACCAGTGGCAATGGCACGGCGCCCTTCTCGGTTGACCTGCTGTGGGCTTTTGGCGTCGGTCACATGGGCCAAACTTATGTGTATGAGCGAAAGGGCAGCTACTACGAAAGCCATCTCACTTTTTTTTCATCTTCCCATGATCTGAATATCACTCCCGGACAATCTCTTGCCCCGCCGGCCAGCCTTGAAGATGCCGCGGGACGCCGCATGCCGCCAGCCGAGAGTCGCGCATGTTTTGCCTGCCACACCACTGCCTCTGTGACCGACAATCAATTGGATGTAAATGGCGCCGTGCCGGGCGTCACCTGCGAAGCCTGCCACGGGCCGGGCGCCAGTCATGTAGCCGCCATGAAAGCGGACCAGGAGGATAGCGGGCGCCTTATCATGAATCCCCGCCGCCTCGATCCCGTCGAGTCGGTGGACTTCTGCGGCGCGTGCCATCGCACCTGGCAAGATGTTGTGACCAACGTTGGACTCGGCGCACTGAACCTCCGTTTTGCGCCTTACCGCCTCGAAAACAGCAAATGTTGGAGCAAACCAGACGCTCGACTCACCTGCATTGCCTGCCATGATCCCCATCAGCCTTTGGACCACGATGCTTCGACCTACGATTCACGCTGTCTGCAATGTCACGTCAACCAGCCAGGCGCCAAAACAACCGACGATTACCCAGGAGCGGCCTGCCCAGTAAGCACGAAGAACTGCACCACCTGCCACATGCCCAAAATCGACTCTGCCATCCAGCACTCGACCTTCACCGATCACTGGATCCGCAAACCGCTCAAATGACGATTCAGGGCTGGGCGTAGTAACCGGTGCGCGTACGAGTGGTCATCCCCGGCTTGTCGACTGTAACCTGAAGCGAGTGGTACTCGTTCGCATGGTCGGCCCGGGCCACAGCGAAGGTGAGGATGTAATACGCGCTGGCGTCGGTTAGGCAGCCCTACGCAAGGCCTCCGGCATCGGCGTTAGAACTAAAGATTGAGTCCCTCTTCTCACCGACTGGGTTCGTTTCTGTCGTCCCGTTGACGCGCAACTGTCAATCCAAAAGGTCAGTTCCAGGCATACGTATTCACAGCCCGGAGCGGACCTTCGCTAGTCACCGCCGCGCGATATCCGTTCCCGACGCTGAGATCCGCCATGAGCCATTTTTTGCCGGCCTCCCTGTCTCCTCGAATTTCTTCAAGTTGAGGCGGAACGTCCGGATTTGTGGAAACAGAAAAGTCCGCGAGCGGAAAGGAAAGACCATCGCCAGTAGCCTTGAGAAAAGCTTCCTTCCGCGTCCAGCAAGCAAAAAAACCAGCCACTCTTAAATGATCGGGTAGCGCGCGAAGTCCGGCTCGTTCGCGGACCGAAAAAAATCGCTCCGCAAGTGCGTCGGCGTCCACGTCCGGACGAATTTTTTCGATGTCGACACCTATCCGTTGCCCACTGCCCACTGCGATCAGCGCTATGCTCCCCGAATGCGATACGTTAAATTCCAGCGCGCTGGAGTTCTGATACACCGCAAGCTGGGGCTTCCCACCACTCAGATATTCGAAACAGATCTCCGCCGCGCGAACTGAAAGATAAGCCGCAAGCAAGCGCCGGAGTGCGGAGCGACACCGCACAAAATGAACCCGGTCTTTTTCAAAATGAAATCGGCTGGCGCGCACATTCTCATCGGGAGCGAGAATGCTGGCTTCGGTCCCTGCTCCTTCGGGTTCGTCAAGGCGCACTCTCCATACGTCCACGTCGCCGGTCGAACAGGTCAATGTAGAGGGTGCTTGCAGCCACTGCCCCGAATTTCCTTCAGATCGCGCGGGAAGCGCTTTCGATTCTCGCATCTGCCTCAACCGTGTCATCTGCCCACCACGCCAATCAATTCTGCACAATATCCCGCAGCCAGATGACCAATGTCATCCTAATCGAACTGTGATTTAAGGGCCGAATGTGCCATCCTACATTGCTGTAAGTATTTGAGACCGAACCAAAAATCTCCCGTCGACTTGGACAGATCTAAGCTAACGATGCCGCTATTCAGCATTATCATCGCCGTCTACAACGATTGGACGGCGCTGCCAGCCTGCCTCTCTTCGCTTAATCAACAAAAGCGTGAAACAGATTTTGAAGTCATCTTAGTCGACGACGGCAGCGAAGAGCCTGCGCCCGAGAAGATTCGTCAATGGTCACATTGCCTTCCATTGGCTATAGAAAGACAAACGCACAAGGGCATTTCCGCCGCTAGGAATCGCGGCATTCAGATTTCCAAAGGCTCGTTACTGCTTTTCGTCGACGCAGACAGTCGACTGCAAATTAACTGTCTCACCACCCTCAAATCAGCCATTGCTGCCTTGCCACAGGAAAACTATTTTCAACTCCACCTGATCGGCGACTGCTCAAGATTTGTTGGCAGAACCGAACATCTTCGCCTCACCATGCTTCAAGAACACTTACTCCAACCGAACGGCTCCATTCGATACTTGAATACCGCGGGTTTTGCAATTCGGCGCTCCAGCGTGCCAAGCGACGGGGACCTATTTAACCCCGCCGCGATCCGGGCCGAAGATACCCTGTTACTCGCAACTCTCATACAGCGTGGGGAACTGCCCTTCTTTGTCCCTGATGCAGTCGTTCAGCATATGGTTCCCTCGTCTTTATTAAAGTGTCTGCGTAAGGATGTCCGGTCTGCTTATCTTGAAGGTGGAACCTATGCCCTCATCGCCTACAAAGGTATCAAGATTCGGATGAGTCAACGAGAGCGCTGGCACATGCTATGGTTGATGTGGAAGACGGCAAAAATAGCTTCCGTCGGTTGGTTGGCGTGCTTCGGGCTGATTCTCCGTCAAACGCTGAGTCGCGCTACTTCCCTTATATACAGGCTGCTTCACACCAGGTCCGCATCGAGCAGCACAAATCCAGCCTCTCTAAACGGAGCTTTATGAAAGACTGTCGCCAGTTTTACATCGATGGCAAATGGGTCAGCCCAGCCCTCGCCCGCGACTTAGAAGTGACCAACCCTGCCACCGAGACTTCTATTGCAACTATCTCATTAGGGAGCGCGGCCGATGTAGATAGAGCCGTGGCCGCGGCGAAGGAGGCCTTCCCTTCCTATTCCGAGATATCGATTGACGCTCGCCTCGCATTGTTTCGGCGGATTATCGAGGTCTATCAGGCCAAGTCCGAGGAGATGGCTGAGACTATTTCGCAGGAAATGGGCGCGCCGCTGTCCCTATCGCGAGCGGCTCAAGTTCCCGCGGGTCTGCGCCATTTAAAAGAAATGGTCAAGGTGCTCGAGTATTTCGAGTTCGAAGAGCTTAGGGGCACGACCCTTATGCGCAAAGAGCCCATAGGAATCTGCGGCCTCATCACCCCATGGAACTGGCCCATGAATCAAATCGCCTGCAAGGTTGCGCCGGCGCTCGCAGCGGGATGCACGATGGTTCTCAAGCCCAGCGAAATCGCGCCTGTCTCCGCCTATCTTTTCGCCCAAATATTGCACGAAGCTGGCCTGCCGCGCGGCGTCTTCAATCTAGTCAATGGCGAAGGGCCCACCGTAGGTTCCGCAATCGCATCCCACCCCGATGTGGCCATGGTTTCTTTTACCGGTTCCACACGCGCCGGAGTCGCAGTGGCATCGGCCGCCGCTCCCACGGTGAAACGCGTTACCCAGGAACTTGGGGGCAAATCGGCCAATATCATCTTAGAAGACGCCGACGTTGAAAATGCCGTCAAGGAAGGAGTGCAATCCTGTTTCCGCAACACTGGCCAGTCATGTGACGCGCCCACCCGCATGTTAGTTCCGCACACGAAAATGGCGGCTACAGTCGCCGTAGCTCGAAAGACTGCGGAAGCAACCAAAGTCGGCGATCCCTTCGCCGAAACCACGCACATCGGCCCGTTAGCCAGCAAGGCTCAGTTCGATAAGGTCCAGCACCTGATCAACGCCGGAATCGAAGAGGGAGCGACCTTGGTGACCGGAGGCGCGGGCCGTCCGCATGGCTTGTCGAAGGGCTACTTCGTGAAGCTCACTGTATTCAGCGATGTCCACAATGACATGACGATCGCTCGTGAGGAAATCTTCGGCCCCGTCCTTTGCATCATTGCCTACGAAGACGAAGCCGACGCTGTCCGCATTGCAAATGACACGCCCTACGGTCTTTCCGGTTATGTGACCTCGCGAGATCTCGACCGCGCCCGTCGCGTTGCCAAACAAATCCGATCCGGCAACGTTCATATCAATGGCGCACGGCTGGATTTTGCCGGCTGTTTCGGAGGTTACAAACAGTCAGGCAATGGGCGCGAGTGGGGCGAAGCCGGCCTCGAGGAATTCCTCGAATTGAAAGCCATTTTGGGCTATGCTCCGTCAGACCGATAAGTCAAAACATCTTGGTTGTCAACTCAGACCTCGCGCACCAGCTAATATCCTGATTCCGCGTGCCCATGATTGTAGCGCCGCCGTTCCCGCGGCTCGGTTCGGGCATCTTGCCCGCCGAGGCGAGCGCGAGGCGCACTGTCGCGAACCAGCGTAATTTGACCTCATAATTGAAGTGTCGTAACGTACTTAAGCGGCAGCGAACCGCAACCTTCCTCCCCTTTTACCGATCGCCCGGTCGCGCGCCATCCCGTTTGTGCGCCCATTAAGAATGAGAGGCATCGATTGACGGTCGGAAAAAACTGGTCGAAGACCTGGACATTTTTCGAAGGAGATTGGCACGAGGGCAACATTGGGATCATGGGTCCCCGCACCCATGCCGCATGGCTTTGCTCGATCGTGTTCGATGGAGCTCGTGCCTTCGAAGGAGTCACTCCAGATATCGAACTCCACTGCGCCCGCGTCAACGACTCCGCCAAGAAGCTCTACTTGAAGCCGACCATTTCGGCTGACCAATGGGTTCAGCTGGCACGCGAAGGAATCAAACGTTTCGACGAAGCCGCAGCTCTCTATATCCGTCCGATGTATTGGGCGGAAAAAGAAGGACCATGGGTTCAGGCTCACGATCCCGAATCCACCCAGTCCTGCCTGTGCATCTACGAGGCTCCGATGCGCGTGCCCAAAGGCTTCTCCATCACCCTGTCGCCGTTTCGACGGCCAACCCTCGAGAGCATGCCCGTCGATGCCAAGGCTGGCTGTCTGTACCCCAACAATTCCCGGTCCCTCTTCGAAGCGCAGGCGCGTGGTTTCGACAACGCAATCGTCTGCGACATGCTGGGCAACGTAGCCGAGCTAGCCACATCCAACATCTTTATGGGCAAAGATGGCATAGTCTTTACGCCGGTAGCGAATGGAACATTTCTTGCCGGTATCACGCGCCAGCGCGTAATCGGGCTCCTGCGCCAAAGCGGAGTCACCGTGGTAGAGAAAACTCTTACCTACTCAGACTTCGAGACCGCCGACGAAATCTTCGCCACCGGAAACTATTCCAAAGTCGTTCCCGCAACCCGGATCGGCAATCGCACCCTCCCGTTCGGTCCTCTTTATACCAAGGCGCGAGAACTATACTGGGCGTTCGCACACTCATGACCCATCAATTCAGAAGGCTGCACAAAAGAGTTGACGGCAATAGTGGTCCAGCGCCTCGAGGTGCAGCGTGAAACCAACCTCGGCATCAACCGTGGTCGAGACGCTGACCCCCATCTGGCAACGTGTTCTGCAAATCTCCTCCATCGGCATCGACGACAACTTCTTCGATCTCGGTGGCGACTCCGCTTTAGCTCTTGAGCTCTTTAACGAAATCGCTCTTACCTGCGGGCGCGAATTCCCGCCCGTGATGATCTACCACGCACCTACCATCGCTGCTCTCGCCGCTGTGCTGGAGCAGCCCATCGCGCCGCCGGTGCCAAGCCTGGTCCAATTGAAGCCAGGCTCAAAAGAACCGCCGGTCTTCATCGCGCACGGTTTGGGTGGCAGCGTCATCGATTTTTACCAGGTCGTAAAGCACATCGATACCGAACACGCCATTCATGGAATGCAAGCCAGGGGTATTGATGGAATCGAAGAGCCGCTCGACCGTATCGAAGACATGGCCAGCCACGCTCTCGACGCCATAAGACAATTACAACCCCACGGCCCCTATCTCCTCGTCGGCTTCTCTCTAGGTGGCCTCGTCGCGTTCGAAATCGCACAGCAATTGACTGTTCAGGGAGAAAAGATTGAACTGCTGGCGATGCTCGATTCCTACCCGCACGCCAGTCGACTCTCCCCGGCACAGCGAGCGCGTTTGTCGATGCGCCAAACCTGGCGCCGAGCCGCCCGACAGCTACATTGGCTCGGTGTGTCCCCACCTTTCGAGACCACAGTCGAAGCGTCCCAATCTCCCGCACTGCAGCATTTCCGGGATACTTCTTATCGAGCACTGGAGCGTTATCAGCCCCGGTTCTATCCCGGCAAGATAAACTTTGTCCGCGCCGCCATTCCCACGGACTTCCCTGCCGACCCAGCGGCCTTCTGGTCAAAACTGTCGCAAGAGTTCGAGCTCACCACCGTGCCCGGCGATCATATCGGAATTATGACCATCCATTTCGAAAGCCTCGCGGCAGCCATCACGCGTTTCCTTAGAGAATCTGCCTGCGAATGAAATCGCCCCCGCATTCTTAACGATTACCCATTCCCAAGGCTTCCTATATAACCTAGCCCTAGGTACTGTTACAGTTTGACCAAACCTAACAATTCTTGCAGTGACCAAACGTGATCGGTCAAGCCCGCTTCCATTGCCGGGGTGACGCGAAGCGTTTGGTGAATCTTGCAGAAATTGTAGTACATGTAGTGCAGCGCGACCGCGTGACGGTGATTGTCGATTTTCTTGCTATGTCCGTTCGTGAGGCGTGTGAATCGGCGCATATGCATCCGCATCGTGAGGTTCTGGCGCTCCACAAACGATGTGCTCACATGCTTGGGATCAGGATTGCCGCTCACCACCTTCATGTCACAACCGATGCACGTTGCCGGGGAGTATCGCGTTTCGTTATCCATCGGAGCGCCGTAAATCTTTTGCAGCATCGCATAATCAATATCCGCTCCGAAAGCCTCTTCTACCGCGTCCAAGTATGCCCTGTGACCATCGGTTGTGATCTGCACGCGATTGCGAATGCGGCTAGAACAATCTTCCATAAACTCTTTCGCCCATCCGCCATCACGTCCGCCGACTAAGTACGAAACGACCAGTTTTGTATCAGCGTCAATTCCGACCCATGTCCAAACGTCGCCCCAGCCTTCAAGTTTCTTTTCGGCTCTGACGTTCTTCGCCTTCGCCCCGACGAAACACCAAATTTCGTCCGCCTGTAGACGGCGCACCTTGAGGTTGCGAACGGCGCGGTTGTGATAGCCAGCACACGCGCAGCCAAGATCGGCAAGGAGCTTTAGCACTGTGACCGGGGAGCAGTCGGTCATTCTGGCGGTAGCTCTAATCCCGTTCCCTTCAACAAAGGCCGAAACGATCTGTGCTTGCTGGCGAATACTTAAGCGATTCATACTGTACATTATGCTTGAGCGAACAAGACTTGTCAACACATTTGTAAGTATTCTCTTTACATCCTAGCAAACTCACGATAGCATACATCCATGCCCCAGTCCGAGCAATTGTTTGATTCGGCTCCCATTCACCCCGGAAAAATCCTCCGCGAGATGATGGCTGTAAAGGGATGGACTCAAGACGAGCTTGCAATCATCACAGGAATAAGTCGCCAGACGATTTACATGATCTTGGCAGGTAAGAGCAACGTTAGCGCCGAATCCGCCGTTCGATTTGCCGCTGCGTTCGGGAATTCACCGGAGGAATGGATCAAATGGGACGGTTTATATCGACTCTCGGTTTTGTCGGAAGAGACAGATGTAACGCACGTCGGAAGCTTGGCGAAACTCTATGATCTCGCCCCTGTGCGCGAGATGATGAAAAGGGGATGGATCAGACCTAACCTAAATCCGATGGAATTGCAGAGAGAACTTGAGGTGTTCTATGAATCTGACTCTCTGGACAATGGGATGCGCTTCCCCATCGCGGCGAAGCGCACCGTCACGCTAGACGATCTAAATCCTGCCGAGGTCGCATGGTGTTTTCGTGCCCGCCAACTTGCAAAGACGTTGCTTGTTCCAGAGTTCAAGCCAGAGCGCATGACGAAGCTATACGCCGAACTTAAGAAACTGGCTGCCCATCCGAAAGAAGCCCGTCATGCTCCCACTGTGTTAGCAGAATACGGAATTAGATTTCTGATCGTGGAACCACTTCCCACCGCGAAAATCGACGGCGCGGCCTTTTGGATAGAAGCAGGGCCAGTGATCGCGCTTTCACTGCGACATGATCGAATGGATGGATTTTGGTTCACACTCATGCACGAATGTTCTCACATTCGGCATGGCGACCCCCTATCAGTCGATGCGGAACTAATCGACGAAACTAAGGGGATCGCCGTAACTTTGGTCGAGAGCGAAGCGGAGCGCCGAGCAAACAAGGAAGCAGCCGACTCTTTAGTTGCGAAGCCGGAAATGGATTCATTCATCCGCAGAGTCGGACCTCTTTATCAAAAGGCTAGAGTCATTCAATTTGCGAATCGCCTTCGCATTCACCCCAGTGTGATCGTCGGGCAATTGCAATATCGCAGGGAATTAACGTTCGGGTCTATGCGCGAAATGTTGGTGAAAGTGCGGGAGTACGTAACCTCAACTACGTTAACTGATGGATGGGGACACATGATCCAAGTGCCCCAACTCGGAGGGTAAAAGAAAAATGGCAACATCGGTTTTGCTGTCGGCAAATCTCGAACGGGCCAGCAAGAGGATGCTATTTCTGCGAGAAAAATACCTGGAGGCGCATCCGTCCGAATCGATCCCTGTCGATCCAAAGAAAGTGGCGGACTGGGCTTACGATGAGGGTTTGTGGGTACCGAAGAACGTTCACCCGAAAGAGGTATTACGTCGAAAACTCTGTCGTGCATTCCGCCACGAATACATGACTGACCCACAAGGAAGGGAAGTTCGGGCCAATTACGCTGTGGTTGAAGAGGAGATGACTGAGGACGGCCCGAAACGAAGGGCGAAGTTTTATCCCAACTTCAAAGCGCCGCCAGAAGTCGCAAGACAGAGCTTGGCCTTGGATCGAAAGACGGCATTAGCTACGGTTATGCAAATGACGATTGACTTCGATTCGTACAACGATAACAACGAATTTGGGATTACGCTGGAACCGCTGGATTTGGATTTCAACAAGGATATTGAGGAAATGAGATTGCCAGCGCAGTACGATCCAGACCCGTATGGTGATTCAGAGGATGAGGAGGACGAATAGCTAGTCTTTTCCCCATCGCTTTGCTGACGCTTTCTTTGCAATCTGTTTACGTTTAGCGGGCGAGAGCTTATCGGCTCTCGCCTTGCCACCCTTAGCACCGCCAAGCCGCCCTAACGCGACAGCGGCAGGATTCTTGCCAGCGTCGGGATCGGGAATATCGACTTGTCCCGTGGTTACATCAACGATGAATTTAGCGAGCTGGTTTGTGTCGCGTGGGCGCTTCCCTTTGCCGATAGTCACAGGAACATCATGCCATAGCCAGAGGCCATGCGCGAAGGGCTGTGGATTTCAAACTGTAACAGTACCTAGCCCTACCTATTCTTGACAAACCCTGGCCGCCCATAGGAAGATTCCTCCACCTCGGTTAATGTTTCCCCCCAACAACAAGATCTTTGCAAAACCCCAAATTAACACTCGACAAAGGCAGGTAAAAATCATGAAGCCGGAACATCCATCAGCAACCAGCTGGCTCGTGCTCGCAGTAACTTGTGCCTTCGCACTCCTGATATTGGCAACGCCATCGGCGCCCGCTCAGACTTTCAGCGTAGTACACAACTTCACCGGCGGAAGCGACGGCGGCTATCCCATGAACGGCTTCACCACAAACGGAACCGCTCTATTCGGCACGACTAGCTCCGGGGGCACTTCCGGTCTCGGAGTGGTATTCAAGATCAGCACCACCGGGACTGAAACCGTGCTTCATACCTTCACTGGCGGCGCTGATGGCGCCAGCCCCAATGCTGGCGTGATCAGGAACAAATCTGGCTACCTCTTTGGCACAACCACTGCCGGGGGCGCTTCCGGGGTAGGAACGGTATTCGAGGTTATCGGGAAAAAAGAGAGCGTCCTCTACAGCTTCGCCGGGGGCAAGGACGGCGCAGTTCCTGACGCAGGCTTGGTGTTAGACGCAGCGGGAAATCTCTATGGCACCACCAGCGGCGGCGGTGCAAGCGGCAACGGAACCGTGTTTAAGTTGGCAGCGCCGGCAACGGCGGGTGGTCAGTGGACAGAGAGCGTCCTCTATAGTTTCGGCACGGGCACCGATGGCTCGGTTCCGGTAGGCGGCGTGAGTCTCGATAGCGCAGGAAACCTGTACGGCACAACTTCCACGGGCGGCGCATACGGCTCCGGCACCGTCTTCCAGTTAAAGCCAGGAACTCCCTGGACAGAAAACATACTCCATAATTTCCAGAACGCCGACGACGGAGCCACTCCCTACGCAGGCCTCATCCCTGGTAAGTCGGGCGTCTTTTACGGCGCAGCCACTGACGGCGGCACCGGCGGAGGTGGCACCATATTTGAGTTAACACCCGACAATGGCAATTGGACCTTTACCGTTCTATACAGCGTACCGGGTTGGGGCATCTCCGGCAGTTTCCGCAATCTGGTTCGCGACGCAAAGGGGAATCTTTACGGCACAACCCATTGCGACGGCGGGTATAGTGCCGGAACGGTTTATGAGCTGACCCCCTCAAGCGGAACCTGGAACTACACCTTACTTTATACATTCACCGGCGGCAGCGATGGCCTCTATTCATTTAGCAATCTCGTCTTGAACCAAGGCCATCTTTACGGCACCACCGCATACGGCGGATCGCAAAATGCCGGAGTTGTTTTCGAGGTCATTCCTTAAGTAGTCGTTAAATAAGAAACGCCGACTCCCATGCCTGGGAGTCGGCGTTTTTTGTTGTCGACACAGATCGATTGCAGAGCAAGCGAAGTTCTTGACGGCGTACCTCTCTGACCGTTGGGTATACTCATTGCTTCACCCGGCCAACCGCTGAGCCAGAAAGAGTTCGCTACTGACCATGGATAACGTGCGATGAACGGCGCTGAAAGCCTCGTACGCACGCTGCTCGCAGCAGGCGTCGACACGTGCTTCTGCAACCCAGGAACATCGGAAATACACATCGTATCGGCGCTTGACCGCATCCCCGAAGTGCGTTGCGTTCTCGGCCTGTTCGAAGGCGTGGTCACCGGAGCCGCGGACGGCTATGCGCGTATGGCAGAGAAACCGGCGTGCACTCTGCTCCACCTCGGCCCCGGCCTCGGCAACGGCCTTGCCAACCTGCACAATGCGAGCCGCGCGCACGTGCCAATCGTCAATCTGGTCGGGCAGCATGCAACCGACCACCTGCACTACGACACACCACTCACGTCTGATATAGAGGGCATAGCGCGACCCTACTCGAAGTGGTTGCGAACCTCTCGCGCTTCGTCTGAAGTGGGCCGTGATGCTGCGGAAGCTGTCACTGCCGCGCGGACCGCTCCCGGCCAGATTGCAACGCTAATCGTCCCAGCCGACGTCGCCTGGAGCGATGGCGGTGACATTGCCGCAATCCCCCCATTGCCGAAGCCGCCGCTGCCCGATTTGCAGAACATCGAACGCGCCGCGGCGATGCTCCGTTCCGGCGCGCGAACCGCGATCCTGATCGCCGGCAATGGACTCTATGGCAATGGCCTCATCGCCGCAGGGCGTATCGCCGCTGCCACAGGCGCCAAATTGCTCGCTCCCTATCCGATCACGCGTCTGCAACGGGGCGCGGGGCTCCCGAGCGTGGAGCGCGTCCAATACGTCCTCGAGCCAGCAATCGAGCAATTCAAGGAATTTCGCCAGTTGATTCTAGTGGGCGCGAAGGCTCCCATCGCATATTTCGCTTACCCAGCGAAGAGCAGCGTAATGACCTCGCCCGACTGCCAGATCCACTCTCTCGCCAGCCCCGGCGAAGATTACATTGGCGCCCTCGACGCTTTAGCGACGGCACTCTCGCTACGTGGACAAGAGATATCAGCCCATCAAGCCGAGCGCCCGTCAATGCCAACTGGCGAGATCACGCTGCCCGGACTTGCCGCCGCTGTCGGAGCGCTCCTGCCCGAAAACATAATCGTAGTCGACGAGTCTATGACCTCCGGCCGCGGACTGATGGCCACAACCAAAGGAGCCCCGCCGCACGATTGGCTCACCAACACAGGAGGCTCCATCGGAATCGCCCTGCCCCTGGCAGTAGGCGCGGCCGTGGCCTGTCCTGATCGCCGCGTCTTATGCCTGAGCGCTGATGGCAGCGGCATGTATACCGCGCAAGCCCTCTGGACAATGGCGCGCGAGGGTCTTAACGTCACGACCATTGTCTTTGCCAACCGTAGCTACGCCGTGCTCAAACGAGAGTTTTCCTATTTAGGTGTCGGCAACCCGGGCGCGCGAGCGAATGCCCTGTTCGAGATCGGCCATCCCGATCTCGACTGGACGCTCTTAGCAAAAGGAATGGGAGTGCCCGGCACCCGAGTTACGACGCTGGATGCCTTTGGGAAAGCGCTGCGAGAAGGATTAGAGGCGGAAGGACCGACGCTGATTGAGGTGCCACTATAGCGGCCCTCGCAGAGCCGGGCGGCTCGGCGTCGCTACCGAGTACGTGCGAGTGGAACCAGCTTGACCAGTTCGCTTTTGATAACTTTGCCGGTTGGTGTCAATGGCATTTCGCCTACCAGAAGAATCTGAGATGGCCGCTTGTAGGGCGCGAGATGTTGCGCGGCATATTGCGCCAGCTCATTCTCCGAAGTTGTCGAAGACGGTGTGAGTTGCACATAAGCAATAATTTCCTCGCCACCATGCGCTCCCTCGACGGTTCGACCAACTACCGCCGAGCGCACGACCGCAGGGTGTGAGTTCAAAACCGCCTCGACTTCGGCAGGATAGACATTCTCTCCAAAGCGAATTATCAGTTCTTTGGTCCGTCCAACGATAAACAGATATCCATTTTCCAGACGAGCTAAATCGCGGGTGTTAAACCATCCTTCGGAATTGATGGCCGCAGCCGTTTCCTCAGGCGCGCGATAATAACCCTTCATGACGTTAGGTCCACGCACCCACAATTCGCCGACTTCTCCGTCAGGCACAGGTTTCTGATCCGCTCCGACCAACCGAACTTCGACCCCCGGAAGAATCCTGCCCACAGACGTGTCGCTTCGGTGCTCTCCCACAACTGCCTGCGAAATATTGGGAGAGCACTCCGTTACCCCGTAGCCGTTGTAGAGCGTCATGCCAAACAGGCCCTCCACTTGCGCTTTGAGCGCCGGCTGCAGCGGCGCACCCGAAGATGAAATGATGCGTAGGTCAGGAAACTTGAATGATTGTAATCCTCTCAATTTCGCATAGTCGGCAAACAGCGAAAACATCGACGGCGCCCCCAGGACCACCGTCAGATGCTCTTTCTCCAAGGTTCCAATAGCTGTGACCGGATCGAAACGGGAAGCCAGATACAGCGTCGCACCACTCAGCAAAGAACCTAGAAGGACGACCGAGAGACCAACCGCATGCGAAATCGGCAGGGCGCCATAAAGTCGATCCTCCGGACCGAGCGACCGGATCTTCGCCGACACCGCAGCGACAAACAGCAGATTGCGATGGGTTAACATCACACCCTTGGGTAGCCCGGTTGTGCCCGACGTATAAATCAACGCGGCTACCCGTCGCGCAGGCTCGGCGTCGACTGGCTCAGGTTCGACGTTTTCATAGAGTGGTCCGACCGCGATCGCACCGACCGGTGTCGCTTCCTGAACGGAAGCGTCGTGTCGTTTGGCGTGTTCCCGCGCCTGCGCTGACACGCTCGTCGTAAAGACCACCCGGCGAGCGCCGCAGTGATCCCGAATCTCGTCGACTTCGCGCGCTGCCATGCGCGCACTCACCAATACCGGCCACGCATCGATACGCGCTAACGCAAGCAGGATCGCAACCCATGCCCGGCAATTCTCACCGACGATCATGACCCGATCGCCCGGCCGCACCCCCAATTCAAGAAGCCAGTTCTGTGTCTCGGAGACGACAGACGCAAGTTGTCGGAAAGTCCAGCTACCGGAGGTTTCGACGAGAGCAGGATGATCGGGAGATTCCTTCGACCAGCGAGTGATCACATCGCAAACGCGCCCTGGAAGGTTCATCAAGACCTGACCGATACAATCGTCACGCGTGATTCTTGCACAACGGAATCCTAGTGCGCGCGTCTTCTGCCTGCAAGACAAACCAGGGACAGATGCCCGGTAACTGCTTCGCCTATGCCCTGGCCGACCCTACGGCCGAGCCGCTCCTTTTCGAAGGTGCGACTTCCAAAAAACCAACGTCCCGTCCGTCCGATAACGTACGCTTTTTCAATAAGCTGCTAGGCAGCCTCGACGAGCATGGGCCACTGACAAGCAAACCACTATGTCGTGATCAGATACGATCCGGGACTTTCCAGCAATGGCGCTAAGATCAGAAATGCTGGATAGAACTTCACTTTCAGCTGCATAGGACAGGCTTTTGTCATCCAACCGCCAATTCCTTCTGTAGTTCTTCCAGCGGAACGTTCTTGGTCTCAGGGACCATGGTCTTTACCCAGAGAAGCTGCAGGCACATCATGCCCGTGAAAAATGAAAATACATAGCCAGGAGGTACCACTGTGACCATCTTCGGGAAGAATGTCGTTAGCAGGGCGGCAAAGATCCAATGGGTGAAGCTGCCAAGGCTCTGCCCTTCTGCACGGTGGCGATTGGGAAATATTTCGGAGATGAACACCCAGATGACCGCGCCTTGTCCGATGGCATGGGCAGCGATGAATCCGAAGATACAACCAGGAATGATCGCGTAGTGTCCTTTGAAGAATCCCCATGCTACCAAGCCGAGCGAGGAAATGTAACCGAATGAGCCGATGTACAAAAGCGTGCGACGGCCCAGTCGGTCAATCAGCCATAATCCGACTAAGGTAAACACCAGATTGGTGATACCAATCCCGACCGATTGCAACAGAGCAGCCTTTGCTGCCAAGCCCGTCAGTTCAAAAATGCGCGGGGCAAAATACAAAACTGCATTGATGCCGGACATCTGGTTAAAGAATGCAATCAAGATCGCTAGCATGATGGGCTTGCGCAGTTGGCTCGTCCAGAAATGTCCAGATGACACGTCCTCCGTGGAAGCAGCGAGTATCTCGTCAGCCTCGGCGTCAATTTCGGAATCAGAAAGTTCAGGCTGTATCCGATGCAGTACCTGGATGCCCGCTTCGCGATCCCGCTTTCTGCTCAGCAGCCACCGCGGACTTTCGGGAAGAGCCGTGCAGGATAGGGCATAGACCAGCGACGGAAGGGCTGCCACCCCCAGCATCCAACGCCAGGCACTCTCGCCAATTCCAGCGAGAAGAGCGTTCGAGACGAAGGCGATCAAGATGCCGAAAACAATGTTGAACTGAAACATACCGGCAAGCCGCCCTCGGGCCTTTGGCGGCGCGATCTCCGCGATATACATGGGAGCCACCACGGTTGAAATGCCGATTCCCAGGCCACCAATGAAACGTGCCACAATAAACGTGGCGACATTCTGTGCCAGGCCGGAACCCATTGCGCCAACTAGATAGAGCACGCCGATCCACAACAGCGTGGCCCTGCGTCCGAACCGATCCGCGGGCCACCCGCCAATGAGCGAACCCACCACTGTTCCGTAGAGGGCGGATGCCATGGCGATCCCGTGCAAGCCCGAGCTCAGGCTCCAAAGCGATTGAATGGTTTTCTCAGCTCCGGAAATGACGACAGTATCAAAGCCAAAGAGAAAACCTGCCAGTGCCGCTGTAAGGGACCAGAAGAAGATGCGAAGGCTCATGGCAATTGCGGTAAACCGCCAAGGGTTTGGGAAAAGGCGAAAACGGAGTACGTGACCGTCATCGCCACTGCGGCGATGAAGCGCGCCTTCAGCCACTGCTTTGGAATATTTTTCGCGCTGCTCATTCGAACCCTGGCGTGGCGGAGGTCACGGGCCGATTGGTTCCCGGCGGAGCGAGTACATCATAGAGTGGCTGAGTGGGAGTGGTCTTAGGATTTGTATTGGCAAGCGAAATTGCCAGTATCCGTACCTTATCGTTGTCGGGAAGCTGAATTGTTTTTGCGGCTGGGGGAAGGTCAATTGCATAAGCAAAAATGTATGAGTAGCCATAGGCAACGTTCTTGCCAGCAGCGTCATGATGATGCGAGCAGTACCAGGCCAGGTCTGCACGCTTGATGTAACCTGGCTTCAGCCCTGTCATGTCGCCGTAATCATCATCGGCCCCGCTTTTCGACCACTGCCGATCATCCCATTGGCCAATAAATTTGCCCCAGTTTTCGATATTCAAGTCGATTTTATCTTCTCCTATTTTGAATGCTGCGTTCTGATCTCCATCGGCTGAAGTCGCTAATATATACACGCGATCGAATCGTCCCGCAGGAAGGCCGATCGTTTGGCCCTTTGCCATTACAGCATTCATAGCTCCAGACTTTGCGGGTGCGAGCTGAAATTTCACATCATCGAACGTGAGTTCTGATGGCAGCATTTCCGCTGGCAAGGAATTGCCTTTGCCGTCGAAACCCTTCGCCGTGGGCGTTCCGTCATTACTTGCAACTGCGAGGTCGTACTTCAGGTCGACCGGCTCGGAACGCACGGCCATAACGCTTTCTCGAGGAGGCGCCAATCGGATCGCAAACGTGCGCGGCTGATACGCGGTAAACGATGTCACAAGCACGCCGCCGGAGCTGCTCATTGGCCCAACTGGCTCTTCCTGACCGTTCACTTCGCGGACGGAGACGAGCGGCGTCGCGAATGAAAGTGTTACGTTCGGCCGCGGCTTGCCATCGAGTTCTACCAGGCGAACGATGAACTCACCTCCGTGTTCGGCTTTCTTTAAGGCAAGCAATCGGACACGCGGGTCATCGATCTTCACCAAAGCAAATTGCCGGCCAAGAAATCCTGCATGTTTTGAAGTTTGAAAAGCCAGCAGGGGATCATTTAGCCGCTGCCCCTGCCAATCGGTTTGCGCGGCCCGCCAGTCCAAGGCGTGCCCAGCGATTCCAAATACAAATTCGTGATGCCCGATGTCCTGCGTGCCTTGGTCAGGATAGCCACCCTGTGTACCCGGGGTACGGATCAATGTCAGGCGGATAGTATTGTCGGTTGGCTTATCAGAACCGTTTTTGCAGTCCGTGAGAATAGTTGCACCATAGCTTCCGCTCATGTCAGTCAAATCGATCCACTGATGTGAAGGCACTTCAAACTTTCTTGGTTCCGCGGTTGGCCGCTGGATCGTGCCAATATCCCAGTTATAGGTCGCCATTCGATTGGATGCTGTAAGAGGAAACGTCACTTTCAGGTTCGATTCCTTTGTGTTCCAGTCGATCACGTTGTTGAACTCGACACGTTTTCCAGCGTCTCCTGTGGAGAGTCGGATGGTTTGGACAAATTTCGATCCGGCCATCTCTCTCGAGACTTCAAGGGCGACACGTACGGGGCCGTTTTCTACGATTCGAATTCTTGCGGGGCCACGGACGTATGCCTTCGGCGCAGCTTGCTCCTGGTCCCAATCCATGTTCCACGCAGGCCATTGCCGAGGATTGTCGTAGGAAATCGCCAGCCGAATCGGAGCCGCGAGGAGCTCCTTCCCAAGGGTTTTGTCAAAGATGCTCGACACGTCGCCATCCGAATCAATCCTTATTCTGTAGTACCGGTTTTCGAGTGAGTTTTCGGAAACGTGAAGCTCGGATGTGTGCTCTGCATTTGCCTCGCCAGATTGAACGTCAAAAACCGCATAACCAACCCATGGCACTTTTGCCAGGAACAAGATTTTGCCATCCGAAATCTGTGCCGGAATGTCGGCCCCATCCGGCCCCGTTACGTGAGCTGCTTTCGGCGTCCCTACCGGAAAATTCACACTCGCTTCGATAACGTCTTCCCGCCCGATACCCAACGGATTAAACACGACGATGGGAACGCCGTTCACATCGGTGTTTAGTCCCGCCGCAACGCCCTCAGTAGCGCTCTGAAGCACACCGGCGAACTGGTTCAGCGCGATTACGTCGTCGTTCCAGGCAAACTCATATGCTTTGGGCGTGGCAGTGCCTGCGGCGAGATCGTGGAAATGCCCGCCCATCACCAACGTCCAGGCATCGTTCAGCCGTTCAAGCGGATAGTGTCGCGCGCCCAGCCACTCGGCCGCCACCGACGCTTCCTCGGCTGCCTCCGCTAGCAGTTCCTCTTTTCGCAACCACCGCTTCTGATAGGCTTGCGAAGTTAGGGAACCCGCGGAGTGATTGGTAAGCTCCATTTCGCCCGTGTAGCGCGGAAGCCCTTTCGCTTCGGCGGGCGTGATGTTCAGAAACATCTGTTCCGCACTCGCGGAAATGACATTCACAGGGCCATCTCCCAGTCTTACCACCGGCCATTCAGGATGAGGTCGCCCCTCCTGTACAGGTTCGTTGGGCGGCGGCATGCTTGCTTTGCCTTTGGTGACAATTGCCTCCAATCTCTTGACTGAATCTTCACGCGGCGCGCCGCCAATGTCGCCAGTTCCGTAAGAGTGATAATCAGTAAATACTCCACTTACTTCCCCATTGTGCTGCACGCGCGCTGCCCAGTCTTTCTGATAGTGGTCGAGTTCGTCTTCCTGCCGCGCATGCTCGAGCCCGTTGCGATGGCGGCGTAGCGAGTAGTACAACTCGAGGTCGGTGGCATCCAGCTTATTGTTCCGGTCCTCTTCGTCGATTTTGTGTCGGAGCTCTTGCACTCGTTTCTGAAGATCTTCGAGCGCGGTATCTGACGGAAGAGGTGCTAGAGGTGCGCTCAGGTCAGCCTCGATCCTGCCGTCGTAACTCCCGGGATTCAGCGCTGCAAATACACTTTCGCCATCCGTCCCAACCCACAAACCCACATTGAAGGGGGTGCCTTCCGGGGTCTTTTCGCGCGACTCCGGACCTCCTCCGGGCGCAGACGATCCCCAGACTAGTTTCTGAGTCGAAAATCCTTTGACTCCGGAATGCGCCAGAATTGTGGGAAGCGACGCGGGGAAGCCGAAACAATCCGGCAACATATATTCCGCGCTCGCTTTACCGAATTCCTTTCGGAACCAATCGTTCCCGTAAAGAATCTGCCGAATGATGCTCTCAGCGCTCGGCGTATTGACGTCGCCTTCCTCCATCGAAGAACCTGCGGGAAACCAACGGCCTTCCTCCACGTACTTCTTGAGTTTTGCAAAGTCTTCGGGATAGTACTCTTTCATCAGCCGATACCGATTCGCGCCGCTGAAATTGAAAACATAGTGCGGGTACTTGGCGAGCAGGGCGAAGTTGTCTTCCATCGTCTTACGCAGGTATTCATTGATGACCTGCGGATACTCCCATCGCCATTCGGTATCAAGGTGGGCGTAGCCGACGACATAAAGCGTCGGCTGTTTTGTCAGATCAGGCTCGGTAGTCTGGCCAGACAAACCGACTGAAAACAAAAAGATGCAGAAAGCAAAGCCCACCATCAGCCACATTCGCATTTGAAAACTTATGTTTTTGCCGCGACACTGTCTTTGCAAATTCCCATCTCCTAGATGACTCTGGCTTATAGGGTTCGTGGCAACTCGCCATTCGCGACTCCGGTGAGGCGGCCAGGCCCAGTGATTTCAAACCGTACCACGAAATCCCGCAGGCTGCCCACGTCGGCGAGCGAACGTACGTCGCGTTCCAGATCCTTCGCAAGGCATTGGAAGATCAATAGGCCGCAATTACGTCCTCCTGCGGAGGAATCGCAAGCGTCAACCGCCTAGTGACGCGCCTTCAGATCACCCGTACGACTGCCAATGTCGCGTCATCAGTCTGAGGCCCTTTGCAGAAGTCATCCATAGAGTTGAAGCTCAATTTGACGAGATCTCCGGCATCTTGAGAGCATTCCGCTGCGGAGGCGACTGCTTTCAATAAGCCTTGAACTCCCCACTCCTCCCCCTCCTCATTTGTCGCTTCGATGAGTCCGTCACTGAAGGCAATCACCAAATCACCAGTTTCGATCTGAACCAGACCCTCTTCATATTCCGAATCAGCGAACAGTCCAACTGGCGCGCCACCCGTTTCGAGGCAGTGCATCGAGCCATCTCGCCGAATAACGATCGGCGGATTATGTCCGGCATTTACATAGCGCAGAATGCGGGTCGAACTATTGAATACTCCGTAAAACAAGGTTGCATATCGGCCCTTGGAGGACGAGGTGTATACCTGCTGATTCACGACCTTGAGCAGAGCGGCCAGGTCGTCCCCGGTGAACAATGCGGCGGTCCGAAGGGAGGCCTGTACGTTGGCGATCATAAGTGCTGCGGCCAGACCTTTGCCCGAGGCATCTCCAACGATAAGTGCCAGGCGATCGTCCTTATGCGCGATAAAATTGTAGCAATCGCCGCCCAGCGCCCGAACCTGACGGCAGCGGGCGCCATAGTCGAAGGAATTGCTAACTGTACAGGGCACCTGCATAAAGCCCCGCTGCACGTCGCAGGCCAGTACCCAGTCCTGACTAACATCCACTACCATTTCGTTGGCTGTCATTTTTGCCTCCACTTGTATGTCGGTCCTGGCGCCGCGAAATCGACATCGGGTCGTGACTTTTGGCGAGGAAATATTTCTGACGAAGATGTAGAGAGCGACAGGACGGCTCCGACTACAGGATGAAGGCGCAGATCGCAAGCGCTATGACGACGAGGAGAGGAGCATAGGACAATGAAATATATTTTACTGATGTCAGGCACGAGGGCAGGCGTTGAGGCTTATCACGCCTGGCCGAAACAGGATATTGATGCACACATGGCGGTTCTCCATCGCATCAGCCAGGATCTTACTGAGTCCGGGGAATTTGTCGGCACACAGGGTTTGACCGAACCGAAGGAAGCAAAGGTCGTGCGCGGCGAGAAGAACGGCCTCCCAGTCACCGACGGCATTTTTCCCGAATCGAAGGAATTTCTGCTGGGCTACTGGATCGTCGACGTGGCCAATGCCGAGCGCGCTTATGCCATCGCGGGGCGGATTTCCGCCGTATCTCTAAACATTCCGATCGAGGTGCGGCAGTTCGCAACCTATGAAGGCAAATCCCGGTAAATAAACGTGATGACGGTGGCGCCAGAAGGAGCGCCGAACTGAACAGGAGAAGAAAATGAAATACATTTTGATGATGAATGGCAAGAAGTCCGACTTCGAAGGATATGCGAGGTGGTCGAAGGAGGATCTTCAGGCGAATGTGAGTTTCATGCGCGCATTCAGCAAAGAACTGAAAGATTCAGGTGTATTCGTTTCGACCGAGGGCCTGGGATGGCCCAGTGAGGCCAAGCTCGTCAAGGCCGGAAAAAACGGAGAACCAATCACCGATGGCGTATTTCCGGAATCGAAGGAGTTTCTCGCCGGATACTGGATCATCGATGTGGAGAGCCCGGAGCAAGCTTATAAGGTTGCCGCGCGAGCCTCACAAGCGCCGGGCCCTGGGGGGAAGCCGGGAAACATGCCCATCGAGGTGCGACCGGTTCTCAGTGGCCACGCAGATTTGGGCCTCTGAACACTGCGGCGGAAAGAAACTGAGATGGCAGAACATCTATACAACGCTCCGTTCGAGCATCTGTTGCGTGAACTTGCGCCGCAGGTGATCGGCGCCGTTGCTCGGCGCTTCCGCGACTTCTTCTCGGCCGAAGACGCCGTGCAGGAGGCCATGATTGCCGCTTTCACCCAGTGGCCGCAGGAGGGTGTTCCCGAGAATCCCCGGGGCTGGCTGATTCAGGTCGCATCCCGCCGCATGACCGACCACATGCGCAGCGAAATTGCCCGCCGCGAGAGAGAAACGGCAGTCGCTGCGGAAACGGAAAACTTGACATCCTTCCTCGAAGTCGAGACCGACATGGATTCCGACGACACTCTGATTTTATTGTTCATGTGCTGTCATCCCGCGCTCTCTCCGTCCTCTGCAATCGCCCTGACGTTAAGGGCGGTTGGCGGTTTGACCACGGCTGAAATCGCCCATGCCTTTCTGGTTCCCGAGGCTACGATGGCGCAGAGGATCAGCCGCGCGAAACAAACCATTAAGACTTCTGGCGTACCATTCCGACTCCCTTCTCCCCACGAGCGGACTGTACGACTGCCCGCAGTTCTGCATGTGCTCTATCTGATCTTCAGCGAGGGATACACGAGCAGCATCGGGTCGCATCTGCAACGATTCGACCTGGCGTGCGAAGCAATTCGCCTGACGCGCAACACGAAAACCCTACTCCCCGATAATCCCGAAGTTGCAGGACTTCTGGCGCTGATGCTCTTAACCGACGCGCGTCGCGCCGCCCGAACCGGGCCGAATGAGGAATTGATTCCCTTAGATAAACAAGATCGAAAGCTGTGGGATCGCTCGCAGATCTCGGAAGGAATTGAGCTTCTCGCCGCTGCGCTATCGAAGGGGGCAGTGGGCTTGTATCAGATTCAGGCGGCGATTGCCGCCGTTCACGACGAAGCCGAGAGCGTAGGGGATACAGATTGGCCACAGATCCTGGCCCTGTATGAGTTGCTGAAACGAGTCGCCCCCAGTCCGATGGTTGCTCTCAATCTCGCCATCGCGGCCGCCATGGTGCACGGCCCCGCCAAAGGCCTCGATCTGCTCAGGGCTCTCGACCGCGATCCGCGTATTGCCGGTCACTATCGTCTCGACGCCGTTCGCGCCCATTTTTTTGAAAAGATGGGCGATTACAAAGCGGCCATTCAACACTTCCGGATTGCGGCTGCGGGGACGACGAGTATGCCGGAGAGGAATTACCTACTGACGGAAGCGGCACGCCTGGCCGGCGACTAACTGCCAAATCGTCGGCTACCGTTTCCTAGAAAGTAAGGTCAGGGTTGCCCGGCATGCATTCCCAATCTGCCTCAAAAGTCCGGTCACGACGGCGCGGTTTCAAACGCGGTAACGACAGCGTAGAATTTGTGCCGATTCCACGGAGAACGAAAGAAATGCGCCGTTACCATCACATCGGAATTCCCACTACTGAAGTGAAGCCTGGCGAGACCCACTTGAAACACCTGAAACTCTTCGTCGTCAGCCACGAGAAAAGTGAATTTGGCGTGGAGTGGATGCGTTTCGAAGCGGACGCGGCGGTCCCTGATCTGGTCCGGCAAGTTCCGCACGTCGCGTTTGAAGTGGCTGATCTCGCCTCCGAGCTTGCCGGCCGCGAAATCCTGATTCCTCCCAACAGCCCATCCGACGGCGTCCGCGTCGCCTTCATAGTCGAAAACGGCGCGCCCATCGAACTGCTCGAATTCGCCGATCCCAACCACCCTGGCCGCCGCCAGCAGAGCAAGATGCTGATATAAACACCCTCCATCCAAAGCACATCTTAGAATAGCCACTCCCTCGCGGCTGGATCCTTTCTCGTACGAAAACCTTCGTCAGCAGATCCTAAGGCTCGATAGGTGGAAGTGTCAGCTCTGCAGCTCGATGTCGAATCTTGAAGCGCACCACAAGGAATTCCGCAGCCGTTCGGGTGCGGACTCAGAGGAAAACCTGATCACGTTGTGCGCAGCATGCCACGCTCGAATACATGGCTGCCAAAGCCCTCCCCGAAACCAGGTTCCTCACATAATTACCGGAAGGCTTTTCAGCCCCCTGAACCCGAACGTCGACGCCCACTGCGGACGCTGGCCAGTCAGCTTCATCTTCGGAAAGCGCCGCAAGAGATTATTGATCGCAATCTGCCCTTCTAAGCGCGCGAGTTGCGCTCCAATGCAAAAATGCGGCCCCGCGCTGAACGCCAGATGCTCGTTGTTCAGCCGTTTCAGATTTAACCGATTCGGCTCTTTGAATTTCTTGGGGTCCCGGTTCGCCGCACCAAGCATGCATAAGATCGTCCACTTTTTCGGTATGCGCTGCCCGCACACCTCAATATCTTCTTTCAGCACGCGAGCCGTAAATTGCACCGGGCTCTCATAACGCAGAATCTCTTCAACCGCCGTTCGGATCATCTCCGGATTTTCCCGTAACTCCGCCGCCTCTTTCGGATGTTGCAGCAGCGTGTACATTCCATTGCCGATCAGATTCCGCGTCGTCTCATGCCCCGCGAAGAGCAGCGCGATACACTGCGCGTATAGCTCTTCTTCAGTCAGCACTTCTCCTTCTTCCTCGATGTCGATGAGAAGGCTAATCAGATCGTTCCCTTTATTGCGTCTCCGTTCCGCCACCGTCTTTCGAAAAAACTCGGTCAACTCAATCAGAGCATCTTGCGCCCCTTTCGCCTGTTCCACAGTGCGATCCGGACTGCCTCGAAACAAAGCGATCGCCCGTGACCAATTAACGAATGTGTCGCGCAATTCCTGCGGTATCCCAAGCATTTCCAAAATGATGCGCACGGGCATCGGATTTGCGAATTCGCTCATCAGATCGACTTCAGACCCATGCTGCAGCGGCGTCAGCATTCGATCGACGATGGCCTCTACTTGCGGACGCAAGCCTTCAACCGCCGCCGCTGAAAATCCCTTATTCAGAAGTTTGCGCAGCCGCGTGTGCTCTGGCGGGTCCATAAATATCAGCCACAGACCCAACATGCGCGCCAATTCGCTGAACTCGGCCTGGCGGCTGAGCGGCAACGCCAGCAATTGCTGTTGCGCACGCTTTGCAGACAATCTGGGGTCTTTAGCGATCGAGGAGCACTCGGCGTGGCTGAAAATCGACCACACCGCCCACTTGCTCCCCACATCGACGTAGTGCAGCGGCCCTTCCTCGTGCAAGCGGGCGTATGTGGGATACGGATCCTGCAGAATTTCGTCGCTGAAAACAACTTTTTTACCCAAAGCGGTGGACAACAATGCCTCCTTCAAGTTACGAGACGACCGGCAGCCGCTTCCAAATCAATTCAAAAGTTTGGATTTTTCCCTTCACCGGTGTCGGTGGCGTGACCAATATGATTTGATCCCCTTGAAACTTGACGCTCCGGACCAGATCCTGTCCGACATAACTCTGAATCGATGAGATCTCGACGGAGTGGATCACCTCATCACCACTGAGCCTATACCGTCCGGCATAAGCGAGAAATGTCTTGAACGCCTCAGCCTGTTCTTCCGGCCGCGCAAGAGTGGAGAGCGATTTTCGCCCGGCGTGGCTGATCATGGCGACCACTCTGCCATCCGCCGTGTAAGTGAGAAGACCTATAGGATTGGGACCGTAGGGAGTCTCGCTTCGCTCCCCGGTAGAAGTGGTGGTCGAGGCGGACACCAGTCTCCAAGTTCCGACAAGTTCGTCGCCTGTGTGCCCGCTTCCCATCCTCGTTCTCACTATCAATTCTATGTCTTCGAATGTGCCTTGCGCTCGTCGAAAAGCTTCGTCCTAACCCGAGCAAAGACAAAAACAGACTTGACGCTCACCCACTTTCTCATTGAAGGTATTTTGACGGAAGCTCTACGCAAATATTATGACAAGGGAATTGGAAGGCAAGGTTGGATTGGTAACGGGCGGGACCTCTGGCATCGGCCGCGAAACCGCCGTCCTTTTCGCGAAGGCAGGAGCCAAAGTGGTGGTTGCAGGCCGGCGTGAAGTTGAAGGCGATGAAACGATCGAACTGATCCGCGCCGCCGGCGGCGACGGTCTATTTGTAAAAACCGATGTTTCGAACGCCTCCGAAGTCGAAACGCTCATTCAGAAGGCGATCGAGAAATTTGGCCGCTTAGACGTAGCGTTCAATAACGCCGGAATCGAGGGTGCCTGGGCACCTCTCGTAAGAGGATCCGAAGAAGATTGGGATCGCACCATCGACATCAACCTCAAAGGTGTTTGGCTGTGCCTGAAATACGAAATCCGTCAGATGCTCAAGCAAGGTGGCGGCGGAGCGATCGTAAACATGTCGTCGATTACAGGAATGGTCGGTGCCGTAGGAGCGGCAGCCTATAGTGCGAGCAAACATGGAGTGATAGGTCTGACGCAGACTGCCGCGCTGGAAAATGCCAAAAGTGGTATTCGAATCAATGCAGTATGCCCTGGATTTACCGAAACGCCGATGACAGATCGAGCCCTTCGCGTTCCGTCGGTTCACAAATATATTCTTAGTTTGCATCCCATCGGTCGTTTGGGAAGACCGTCGGAAATCGCCGAAGCCGTGCTCTGGATGTGTTCTGACCGCGCATCTTTCATGACCGGTCATTCCCTGGTTCTCGACGGTGGCTTCCTGGCAGGTTCCAATTCCCCTAGCTAGCCAGAAGTTGCAGTTGAGGTTTCTCTGGTCGGGCGGAGGTCATCTGCAATCTTGCCCAAATCACTTTTCGCAATTTTTCCGCTCGGGGTCATAGGCATGGTCGAGACTAACAAAATCCGCGATGGCCGCTTGTAGGCCGCAAGGTGTTTCGCGACATATTCAGCCAGATCAATTTCCGTCAGATGCGAGTCTGGGACCGGTTGAATAAAGGCCAGAATCTCCTCATCTTCTTTGGTCGTTCTGCCAATCACAGCAGACTGCGCCACCGCCGGATGGGCATTCAACACGGCCTCAACCTCTGCGGGATAGACATTGAAGCCTGATCGAATAATCACATCCTTCGTGCGTCCGACAATAAAAAGATTCTCACCCTCGAAGCGGGCTAGATCCCGCGTATTAAACCATCCTTCCGCGTCGATGGCAGCGGCCGTTTCTTCGGGAGCGCGATAGTAGCCCTTCATAATGTTCGGTCCGCGCACCCACAATTCGCCCACCTCCCCCGCGGGTACTGGCCGGCCATCACCTCCAACCACTCGGGCTTCGACTCCCGGAAACATCGGGCCAACGGAATTATCCGAGCGCGGAGGCGCGTCCACCCGCACCTGCGCAATGTTAGGAGAGCACTCAGTTATGCCGTAGCCATGATGAAGCGGCAAGCCAAAGAGTTTTTCCACCGACTCTTTGGTTGCAGGAGGAAGTGGCGCTCCCGAACAGGAAATAATGCGCAGCGCCGGGAGTTTCAGAGACTCCAACCTTCTCATTTTCGCGTACTGCAAGAACTGCGAATACATTGACGGCACGCCCAACATGATCGTGATTCGCTCTCGCTCCAGAGTTACGCGGGCAGCCATCGGATCAAACCGAGGCTCAAGATAAATCGTCGCTCCGCTAAGCAGCGTTCCGAGGAAAACAATCGATAGGCCAACGATGTGAGACAGCGGCAGAATGCCATAAAGACGGTCTTCAGAATTCAAGGACCGTATCTTCGCCGCCCCGCCCGCCGAGAAGATCAGATTGTTATGGGTCAACATGACGCCTTTGGGAAGACCAGTTGACCCAGATGTATAAATCAAAGCCGCGACGCGATTCCCAATGCCAGCCTCGATCGGCTCCGGGACGACGTCCTCGTTCACAGGACCCAACCCTATTTGCCCGAGACCGCGCACATCCTCGACCAGGGCTCCATGTCGATGCGCATGCTCCGTGGCGTGGACGGACACACTAGTCGTATAGACAGCACGCCGAGCCCCACAGTGATCGCGGACCGCATCGATCTCGCGCGTCGACAAATGCGCATTCACCGGCACTGGCCAAGCGTCCAAACTGCCAACCGCCAGCAAAACAGCCGCAAATTCCCGGCAGTTTTCACCGACGATCATCACCCGATCGCCGACTCGCACTCCAGAATCGCGAAGCCAGTTCGCAGTCTGCGAGATGGCTTCCTCAAATTCCCGATACGTCCAGCTGCCGTTCGGATCTACAACAGCTTGATGATCAGGCAACCGTTCCGCCCAGGGCTTAACGATATCGGAGATGCGCATGAAGATTTAACGGCCCTATCGAATCTCAGGGTAGCTGGTCTTGCTCCGCCGATCGATCCATCCTCTACCCCGAAGCCTGCTTCAGCTTAATGACTGTCTCATCTCGGGGTACATGATGAAGTCATACTTGCTACGCAGATTCACATCGGCGTCCAGTTCAACCGGCCCCGAAGGAGCGAATCGCAACCGAAGACATTTTGCGATTGTCATGAGATGAATCTGCATTTCGATTCGGGCAAAAAGCGCCCCGATACAGTTTCTCGGACCCGCGGAGAACGGGAATGTCGCTAGTCGATGCCGCTGTTTCGATGGGTCAGAGCGAAAACGATCCGGATTGAATCGGTTTGGCTCCTCCCATAGATCCGGGTGCCTCTGGATGAAATAAAGCGGAATATAAATCTCAGTCCCGGCTGGAACGAAATACTTTCCTAGGTGATCGTCACCCAGCGCTCTACGGGTCAACAACCAACCAGCCGGATAGAGGCGCATAACCTCGTCGATGATTTGTCGTGTGTAGAGGAACCTGGGCAGATCGCTGAGCTCAGAATAAGGTTTCAGCGTATTCAGCTCGCTAGACAGCTTTTGTTCGACTTCCGGATGCTGGGAGATCAGATACCACGCCCAACTCAGAGTGCTTGCGGTGGTCTCATGACCGGCAACAATCAGCGTGAGAATTTCGTCGATCAGTTGATTGTCCGGCATCAATTGGCCACTCTCTGGATCGCGCGCCTCCATGAGCATGCCTAAAGCGTCACCCGACGTCTGGAGATGCTCTCGTCTTCGATCGATGACCTCACGAATGATCTTTCCTAAAGCTCGGAACGACAACGCGAATTGCATATTGCGCGCCTGTTCCTGAGTGAGAAGATCGAAATGGGAACCCACGCGTTCGTAGTCTTCGCCCAAAATAAAGCGCAGCACCACCTCGAGTGCCACACCGCTGGCATCGCGCGTCACATTCACGCCCTCGTTTCGCCGAGCCGCCAATTGCCATTTACTGAGGAGTGCCGAATTGACCCCTGAAATCATTTGCATCAGGGGCGCGATTGATTCATGAGTAAATGCTGGTTGGATCATTCGCCTCTGCCGCTTCCAGAGGTTACCCTTGCTCACCATTAGCCCATTGCCGAGCAGTAGGGCGACGCGCTTGATAATTTGGCCCTTCGCGTAGTTCTCCCAGTTCTCAACCAGCACATGATGCGCAAACTCGACATCCCTTGTCGCATAAACGCTGGTCTCATAGACGGAGGCCTTGAAAATATTGCCGAAGAGCTCGAACTGTCGGCCCATCCAATCCAGCAGGTCATCACTGACGCCATATTTCTCTGGAGGGCCCGGTGGTATGCGTCCCTGCTTCACCTCCATATCCGATATCTTCTCTCCCACGCATTCAAATCAATCAACCTAATTACCATCAGCTCAATTCCGGAACCTGAGAAACGGCCGCTGGATTTCTCAGCAAGCGCGAGTAAGCCTCCAGCAATGCTTTGCGGGATCGATCCAGACCCACCAGTTCTATCGAGCGCTGCAGCCCAATCTCTCCCATTTTCTCGCGCTGAGCGGAATCATCCAAGAGTCCGATCATAGCCTGCGCAAACATCTTAGTATCTTCATGGTCAACGTAAATCGCAGCATCACCAGCCGAGCGGCGCGTCTCCAGTAAGTCGAACGAAACGATCGGTCGTTGGCATGCCATATATTCCATAATCTTGGTCATAGTTGATAGCTGATTCATACGATCAGGCGGATCGGGAGCCATGCACAAGTCCGCCGTTGACAGATAGTCGATCAACAAATCATCCGACACGTGTCCAAGAAACGCTACACAGTCAGCTACATCTAGCTCTTTGCTTAGCCTTTGTAACTCATGCCAACATTCACCCTTTCCAATCATTGCAAACAAAACGTCCCGGCGTCCGAATGTATGAACCACATGATGTGCAGCATGCACAACCCGGTCGACGCCGTCTTGCCGCCCCATGACCCCCAAATACGCTGCCATATAAGAGAACTGCCGTTTGAGCTCCGGCCGCGGCATCCTGCGATGAAAGCGGCTAATATCAACCCCGTTCCGGATGATTGCCGACCGTTCATCCCCCACATTTCCCCGCTCGCGAGCAATGTCACGATAGGATTGATTAGTCGAAATGACGAGATCGGCCGTGTGATAAGACTGTCTTTCCAGAAACACTAACGTGCGATACACCTTTCCGCGACGCTGAAACTTCGATTCATATAGTTCGGGGCATAAGTCGTGCTGATCATAGACGACCTTTTTCCCAAACAGTCTGAACGGCGAAGCGATCAGGAAAAGTAGGTCAGGTGGATTCGCGCAATGAATTACGTCAAAACCATCACGCATCCAGGCCAGGAGCGACAGTACTCCCAGGCAAAATAATGCCCACCCATACTCAAGGAAATAACCCAGCTTACCGCTGGCTTGGAACAACGGCGGATAGCGATATACCCTTGTACCGTCAATTTCCTGGTAGCCGCTTTGATCGAATTCTTTCCCTCTCGGACAAATGACGCTGACGCCGTACCCGGCTCCTCGCAGTGCTTCCGCAAAGTGGCGCATCCGTCGATCAAATGGGAACGGAGCGTTCTCGATCAACATCAGTACTCTACCGACCCTCGAGTTTGCTGCATCAATTGGTGACATATTTTTCCACACTTGCAAGAAAGTTCAGCGAACTTATCGACCAAGTTTTCTTTCGATGAAAGCAACAGTGCTTTTCACCGAGGAGAAGTTCTCGGTCGTTACATCTTCGTCGTCTACGGAGATGCTGAAGCGTTCTTGAATAAACAAGATTAGATCGATCACTCCTTGAGAGTCGATTACGCTGCCGAGCAGCGGCACGTCGTCATTGAGCGCTTCGCTACGGCCAAAGAGAAACTTCTCAGTCAGGAAGTTGCGAATTTCTTGTTCGATCTGTATTCCTTCCGTTTGCATGTATCCCCACTTCCCGTTCATAAGTTGTGAACCAAAAATGACGAAAACTAAGGTCAGCGCTTCAAGTGCAACTTGAGGCCACCCAAAAATTCCTCGTAAGTATGCTCTTCGGTTAGCGGAATGGTTGCGACTCCCAAAGTTTCGCCAGCAGGAGTCCCCCAAAAGGCGTGTGGCGGTACATTACGGCTCACTACCGTACCCGCCCTGATTACCGCCCCTTCACCGATTCGGACATTAGGCAGAATGACGCAATGCGGTCCAATAAAAACGTCCTTCTCAATTACAACTTTTCCGTTACCCGTAGCTCTTCTCGGTCCAGCGTAAAAGTGGGAGATTATCGACGTTCTCAAGCCGATTCTGCAGTTATCCCCGATGGTTACGTCCGCGGGATGTATTTCATCGATATACACAAGCTGGCCAATCCAAACGTCGTTCCCCATGTTGACTCCGCGGAGTCGCTGCAGCCAGGGTCTGAAACTGGACCCGCCGGGGGCAAGAAAAGCCATCTTTCCAGCGAGCCTCGCTAGTAGAGGCGGTAACGTCAACGGCTCTTACCCCCACGTTTTAGGATCGGAAATACCCAGGTTTTTGAATTAACTTTCGCCTGCATGATTGATCCCAACCTTACCAGCAGATGCCTTCGTAGGTTCGAGCGCCTTCGGGCCGGCGTGTCTTATCGAGGTGGATTAAGTCAATCACAATGTGCTCGGGGCGAAGGTGCTTGGCCAACTGATCTTTGCTCGCCGATTTGTTGCCCAGGATTACGACTTCGGCGGTGCGCAGAACGGCTTCGAGGTCGGCCGAAAGAACCGATCCTATATGCGGAATCACCTCTTCGATGTACTGACGATTGGCGCCCGCCAGGCGGCCCAGAGATACGTCTTCATCCCAAACTTTCACGTCCAGGCCTTCGCCGAGCAAGCGCTTGATCAACTGCACCTGCGGGCTCTCGCGCAAATCGTCGGTACCAGCTTTGAAGCTCAGTCCAAGCTGCGCAATTTTCTTTTTACCTGTGCTCAATATCATTTCGACGGCGCGATCAACGTGCTCGGCATTGCTCGGCATCAACGACTCGAGCAGCGGCAGTTTGAGATCGAGTTCTTTGGCTTTGTATGTAATCGCGCGCAAATCCTTGGGAAGACACGAACCGCCGAAGGCGAATCCCGGAGACAGGTATGCCGGCGAAATGTTGAGCTTTGTGTCAGAAGTGAAAATCTTCGTGACCGCGTGCGCGTCGACACCGAGATACTTGCATATCGTTCCCATCTCGTTGGCGAAGCCCACTTTCACCGCGTGATAGCAGTTGGAAAAATACTTGACCATCTCGGCGACGGGAATCGTCGTCTCGTAAAGCGTGCCGGGAGTCTGCTTATAAAGTTCGCGCAACGGAGCAAGATGCTGCGTGTCGCTGGCGCCGAGAATCGTATACGGCGGATTGAGAAAGTCGGCGACCGCGCTCCCTTCGCGCATGAACTCCGGGTTATAACAAACCGTGAAATCCTCGCCACACTTCTTGCCGCTTTCCTTTTCGAGGATCGGCAGCACGACCGTCTCGGTTGTTCCAGCCAGTACCGTGCTCCGCAACACAAAAACGTGCGGCGAATTCTTCTTGCGGATCGCGGCGCCGATCTCTTTCGCTACGTGCTCGATATGACTGAGATCGAGCTTGCCATTCTTCAAACTCGGAGTTCCAACGCAGACAAACGAAACATCGGAATTGAGCACCGCCTCGTTAGCGCAGGTGGTCGCGTGCAGCAGGCCGACGCGATGAGCTTCGGCAACCATCTCCGACATGCGCGCTTCAATGATCGGAGTGCGCCCCGATCCCATCATCTCCACCTTGGCGCGGCTCACGTCGACCCCGATCACCTTGTGGCCCATGGAGGCGAAGCAGGCAGCAGACACCGAACCGACATATCCCAAACCGAAAATGCTGACAGACGAACCCAATCGAATTCTCCTTTATAAACGTGTGCACTGGCCACAAACGGCTGAGTGAACTATACCAATCCTCTTAGCGAAAAGCAGATCGCTTTCCCTGCCCATCTTCGCGCAGAGCAGTCACCGCCGAAAACTCCGGAACGTCCGGCTTCGAAGCTACATACCGCAGCCAATTGCGATAAATAGTGGTCGCCGACGAGCGCCAAGTCTTCTGCAGACCCCCAGCAAGCACAGCTTCAGGAAAGCCTTCGATGAGCTCTTCTCGCCGGTCCGACCGAACAAGGTCACGAAACTCCGCGACCAGCCTCGCGGAGGCAACATCGAAATAGCCCTCCGGCATCGTCGGATACGTCTCCCGTTCCCCGCGCACAAATCTTTTTATATCTCGCCGGTATTCCTTCAGCAGCGTGTGCGAGTCGTACTCCGGATGGCCTTGGAAGCATACAAAAAGACTTCTTTTTTTCTTCTTTGTGAAGGAATCGACTCCCCCGCCGGCAGATTGCGTTAACACCGTGTAACCGCACGCCGCGAGATCGACCGCCCGCACCTCATTCCATCGGGAATGCGGAAAACGAATCAGTTCCTCGGTGCCGTCCGTGAGTTGATGGTGAGCGACCTTGTCAAAAGCAAAAACGCCAAACTGCTTGTCACTCAGCGGATGCCGGTTGATGCCATCGCTATAAAGAACACCCGCGTGCGCCGCCAGGCAAGATAGAACCGCCGAGACCGTATGATTCTCGGCCCAATCCAAAACCGTTGCCAGGGCAGGCCAGTACGGTTCATTGCGCAGGTTGGCTTGCTTCGGTTCGGTTCCGGTCATAATCATGCCGTGAAACCGGTGACCGAATAAGTCATTAGTGCTCGAATAAAAGCTGCTCAAATGCTGCTGTCCCCGTTCCCCACGGGCTACTCCGGGCAGTGAGAACAGACTTACGCACACGAGAACATCCTCGGAGGCGGCCTCCAGCAATTCGAAAAACTGCATTTCCGTATCTTCGAGCGCCGCGTCCGGCATGTTATTGATGAACGCAACTCTGACGCACTCCGCCCCCGCGGCGTAGCTTTCGACCGTCCCCAATGGCCTTAGCTTTCTCTCGGCCCAGCGGGGCGGAACGCGCCCACCCTCGCAGCCACTCTCAATAATCAGCGGCATAACATCCCCTATACTCTCGCCTTGTCGAGTGCCTGACCTAAGTCCTCAAGAATATCGTCGATATGCTCGATCCCAACACTAAGTCGAATCATCTCCGGAGTAACTCCCACTTTAGCCTGCTCCTCGGGAGTTAGCTGCCGGTGCGTAGTCGAAGCTGGATGACACGACAACGACTTCGCATCGCCCATGTTCACCATGCGCTTGAACAAGCGAAATGCATTGAAGCACTTCCTGCCGCCCTCGTATCCGCCCTTCACGCCAAAGGTCAGCAGCGAGCAGAAGTTGGAGCCCAGATATCTATGCGCCATCGGATAGAGCGGATTATCAGGGAAACCGACGTAGTTCACCCAATCGACCATGGGGTGAGCGCGCAGAAATTCGGCGACCTTGCGCGCGTTCTGTACATGTCGTTCGACTCGAAGAGCAAGCGTCTGAATCCCCTGCAAAAACAAAAAGCCGTTAAACGGAGACAGCGTAGCTCCGGTATTTCGTTGGCAAACGGTTCGGCAGCGCGCAACAAACGCGGCGTCACCGAAATGGTCGACATAGACCACGCCGTGGTAAGCAACCTCCGGCACGTTTAACATGTAAAATTTTTCAGGATATTTCCTCCAGGGGAACTTGCCGCCATCCACAATCATTCCGCCGATACTGGTGCCGCCCCCACCGATAAATTTCGTCATGGAGTGAACAACCACATCAGCACCGTACTCGATCGGCCGCAGCAGAATCGGCGTAGCCACCGTGTTATCAACTACCAGCGGCACACCGTGCTTGTGGGCCACTCGCGCTAACTCTTCAATGTCCGCTACGTTCCCTGCAGGATTGCCGACACTCTCGCAATAAACTGCGCGCGTATTTTCGTCGATTAATTTCTCAACATCTTCAGGGCGATCGCTAGCCGCGAACCGCGAACTAATCCCCCGCTTCGGGAAGATATGCGCCAGGAGCGTGTAAGTGGCGCCATATAACTGCGGAGTAGAAACAATGTTATTCCCCGCCTCGGCGATGTTAATAAGTGAGTATTCGATCGCCGCCATTCCTGAGCTGACGCTGAGCCCGTCTACTCCACCTTCCATGGCCGCCACGCGCTGTTCGAGCACAGTATTAGTGGGATTGCCGATCCGTGTATAGATGTTCCCTTTAACTTCCAGATTAAATAAAGCGGCGCCGTGTTCCGCGCTATCAAACTCGAACGCAACCGTCTGATAGATCGGCACTGCCACGGCCTTAGTTGTGGGATCGCCTTCGTAACCCGCGTGAATCGCGATCGTCTCCAGCTTCATTCGTCCATTAACCTTTCAATTAATCGGCTGCACTTACTTAGCGCTGGTAGCAACGCTCCGCACCGGAACTTGCGCCGGACCATGTGCAAGAGCCTTGACCATGGTTTCAGTGATACGGCGAGCGGCAAATCCCGCCCCAAAAGCGAAGCGCATCACTGGCCCAAAGCTGTTCGCCGCCGCCAGTCCCGCGAAATAAATGCCGGGCACCGACGACTCGAATGTCGTCGACAGTATCGGAGAGCCTGCGACAGTTTCGATCTTCGATCGAATTTCCGTGCTTAGGAAGGGCAATCGTGCCAAGTCCACTTTGTAGCCAGTAGCCGCGATCACATGCTCGGCGTAAACATCGCGCTCGCTACCAGCCGCCGCGCGCAGCCTCAGATGAACCTTCCCGTCCTGAACTTCAGCACTCTGCAGCGCGTAACCCAGCAAAGACGGCACCCGCGCCATCTTATCTTTAACAAACCATCCAGCCGACGGACCAAGAGTCCTGTCCACAATCTCCACACGCAAACTCTCAGGCAAATAATGAAACAACCCCGGCGCATCGGAAAAAAAACGCGAGCGCATTCCCGGCCCGAGACCTGACTGCGGATGGCGAATCTGCTGCCATTTTGAACGCGGTTTTCCCGTAGGCGTGCTGTGGAACTTCAACGCCGACTGCCGGGCGACAAGTTGCACGTCAGCATCGGCCTCCTTGAGCACGGCCGCCAGATCAATCGCGGAAGCGCCCCCGCCAATTACCACCACACTCTGTCCTCTAAAGGCTTCAGGGTTCGCGTGGCGGAAACTATGTGACACAAACTCCGAGGGTAATTTCGCCAGATTTTCGGGGACGTATTCAAAATGTGTGATGCCGACTGCCAGTACCACCCGCCGCGTCGTCAGCGTCTCACCATCTTCCAGCCGAACCACAAACCCTTCCGGCGCCCGCTCGAGACTGACAACCAACTTGTCCTCAAGTTCCGGAAGCAACCGGTCGCGGAACGCCAACCCATACGCAGAAAAAGTATCAAGGCGCACCGGAACTCCAGCGTCGGAGTACTTGATTCCCTGCTCCACGCAAAACTGTTTCAGCGTGAAGGCGCTGTCCGGATCGTAAATGTTCGAGGCAAACCCATCCGACTTCAGCATCATGCCCTTCGGCATGTGGTTCAGCCAGCTATCCATCGGGCGGCCAAAGATGCGGAACGGAATGCCGCGCCCACGGAAATGTGCGGCAATAGACAGTCCGTACGGACCAGCTCCAACAATGACGTTTTCTAACATGCCCCGAAAGACGCTCCTTTGCGAGTTTGAGTTCGTGATTGGCAAACTGCGGCAACCCGGTCGAATCGCGCTAAATTGTAGGGGAGAACTTCATTCTACCATGCGAACTTCACTAGAGACTTATCGAAAATAAGCGCCGAGATTGCAGTGAATTACAACTCTAACTAGCTTATTATCAATAATATACACCATGCACATTAAACAATTTCCGGAGCAATTCCATTGTTCGCTGCAGAGCCTGAGTTCTCGCGGGATTGCTCAACTTTAGGCCACCCGAGCCAGTTCATCGACCCGCAGTTTCGGCTTCCCATCACTTTGACCGAAGAATCGCTTAAGCCTGAGAAACGGCTTCTCCAGAAGATTCCACGACAATGCCGCCACCAGATAAGTGGCGGCAGCCGTTATCGGCAATGCCAGGTACTGGTGCTGCTCCAGATGGAACGCCTTCACCGCGTCGAGCGGAATTTTCTGGAGCAAGTAGATTCCATAACTGATCGTCCCCGTATAAATCAGAAACCGGTTCGTCAGCATCCCCCGCAACCACTTCTGCTGTGAAAATAGCGCGAGGTAAATGAAAGAAGCCGAGGCCAGCGCGACCAAAGAGAAAACGATCCATCTGGCGTGCAGAGTGTCAATTAGAAGTGCGAGCAGCGCCGAGGCGAACAACGTGATCCACGCCCCCTTTAGAAACTTCGCCGGAACAAAACTTTCCGATCGCACAAGAAGCGCCAGCAACGCCCCGGCCATCAAACCGTCCAGCCGGCAAAATGTATTGGAGTAGATATCGACGTGGTGCAGCGACAAGTAGTAGCGCAACGCCGGAGAAATACAAATCACGCCGATCGCGATCTTGCGAAGCTGCGACTCCGTGCAAAATCGCACTACTAACGGCCAAGCCAAATAGAACTGCTCCTCGACCCCAAGCGACCACGTGACGCCTAACAACCCAGTCGCCATGGTTGGAACCGGAACCAGAAAATTCTGCAGAAACAAAGGAAAGGCCCACCAAGGCGATGATCGTGCTTCGAAAATGGTCTGCGCTTCGGAAGGACGCAGAAACGGGACGATCACAAACATAAAAAGCAGGCATGAATAATACAGTGGCCAGATGCGAAGACAACGCCGGGCATAGAAATTCCTGAAATATCCTTCCGAGTCCTTGCTGTCGACCAGAATACCTGTAATCAGAAATCCTGAAAGCACAAAGAACAGATCCACTCCCATCCATCCATTGGCCGCGATCAATCCCAGATGAAGCGATGGATAAATATCTGTGTTGTGCACCAACACTAAGAGCACGGCCAATCCGCGAACCGCATCCAGTTGGGGGATTCTACTGCCCATGTAAAGCGCTCGATCAGAGTTATTCAGGAAGCACTGCGCGCGGCAAACTCGCGTCGTTATTCAAGAAACCAGGCAAGTATCCTGTCGTTGTTTTTCCAAATCGGCAACGGGTGAGATGCCCAGCATGTCAAACCAGTTACGCTTCACGCACCAGGCACACAAAATTACGCCTAAAGCTGTCCCCAATGTATTTGTAAACAGATCGGTCATCCCCGAATCTCGCGTAGGCAGAAAAGATTGCAAGACTTCGATCGTCAAGCTAACAGCAAAGCCGAAAACAATCGTAAGCCAAGCCGCGCGCCTGATCTTCGGAATTGTGGAGAAATAAGCGTAAAAAAAGAAGCCCAGCGGAACCAGACCAACGATGTTGACCAGCACATTCCTCCAATAACGCCAACCTGGCTGGTATTCGTCCCAGGGTCGTTCCAGGAACCGCTCATTCAATATAAAAAAGCGTTCTGGTATAAAAAGATTCGTAGCCGGATCGACCTGGTTACGAACTACTCTTCCGTTCAGCCCATCGAAGACATAGCGCGCCACAACGCCTTCGTTCGTGCCCGCATCATGACTCTCTCTCGTCCAGCCTGCAAAGCTCTGCGCCACTTCGGCCGACGAAAGTTCGTGATCGTAGATAGCGAGCCCTTTCAGCTGCCCGGACCAGCTATAAGATGTCAACGGAGAATTGCCAACAACCATTTGCCCCATCAAATCCCGACTTGAAACAATGAAGCTTGGAACTGCTCTTTTTAGCACGCCATCAACATATGTCGCCGTGCCCGACCGACCAGAGGTAATCGTAACGAGAACCGGTCGCTGCCCGCCAAACACCTCGCCGACATAGATTTCGGTTTTTTGGGGTACGGAATATGGACTCTCGCGTTCCATCACCAGCCCGCCCTGAAATTGACGCAAAGAAAATGTCGTCAGTCGGCTCGCTGGTGAGTAAAACGCAAGAATCATTCCTAGGCCCTCGGCATCGGTCCGGTTCGGTTTCAGCCAGATCTCGATGCTGAAAGAATCGCTGGCGTGCGTCCGGTCCGCGGCCGAGAGCGGACTCGCACTCACCAGGCTGCCATGCTTGCCGAGAAAAAGCCCGTTCTCTCCACTCAGCCAACTGACATCATTTCTGGGGACATGAAACGGCCACAGCCCTGCCGTCAAAGTGATGAGAAGAACGAGAAGGCAGAGCGCTTTCAAGACAATCCGTACATTACGATCATCTAACTCCAAAAAGCTCATTGAAAAACTGCCGTTCCATCGAGGAGACCTTCTTTCGACAAACTCAAAAGCCTCGCTTCATTATCAAATATGGAATGAGAGCCACCTCTGCCAGGCCAGGCAGAGGGTCTGAGGCGCTGAATACCGCTTCCAAATTGCAGTTTTTCAACGAGCCTAGATAGCTCTTCAAATTCGTGTCACCCTTGAAAATCGATAACATCGCCGCTGGAAGATCAGTAATCGTCCGAACCCACGAAACTCCCGGTCGTCCTTTGCTCACCTGCACCGGCAAACCAACTTGATCCGAGTAAAGCATGTAACTGAAGTCAACTCCCGCTTCGGCGCCAAGACTGTGATAGCCCCAAGTTCTAGCATTTACGTCGAGCAATTTGTATCGAGCATCGCGCGGATCAAGTTTGTATTCAATCTCTACCAAGCCGTAATAATCGATCGTACGCAGAAATCGCTCGGAATAGTCCTCCAAGGTCGGAATATCAACCGTTTCAACAAAAGTACTCGCCCTGCCGAACTCAGAGGGGTGTTGACGCCTGCGGCGCGCCACCATCTTCCCCACCGCTTCCCCATTGCGAAAAAACGCGCAATACGAGAACTGCTGGCTGCCTCCACCCGGAATCAACTCTTGCACCATAATCTCCCCGCTACCGGCGAGCTTCGATGCCTCCTGATACAGAGTTCTCAACTGGGAGTGGCTATTCGCCCGCCATGCCTTGGCCTTGGTGGCATAGAAGAAATGCTCCTTGATCGCCGGCTTCAGCACGAACGGAGGAGCAAGACCATCGAGCAGCGTCAACTGATCAACGTGCTCGGGATAGTAGGTAATGGGCGTCGGAATCCCAAGTTTTTCCGCGAGCCTATAGGTATTCCGTTTATCCCAAGCCCACTTCACACTCTCCCAATCAGGAGTGGGAACACGGAATACTTCGCTGAGCTCTGACCGATTGTGCGAAAAAGCGGCGACTAGCTCTTCCCTCGTGGGATAGAGGACCCAGCCCTCCAAGCTGAGCCGCTTCCCGATCTCGAGGATGCTGTCGACTACTTTGCGCTGATCGCGCAAGTCCGGCAGGCTCACAAACGACTTAGTGTACCGCGAGAATCTTGAAATCGAGTGTTCATCATCAACGACGCAGACCGGAACTCCCTGCCGTCCAAGACTGCGAACGATACCCAGCCCCTGATAGTCGCCGCCAATCACGACCGCCCCGACAGTCGGTCGCATAGCAGAGACGAGACCGGGACCTGGGACAGGTTGGGGCAATGCGCTCAAGAGTTAGGTGCCGTCGTTCCTTCGAACTATCAATCGAATCAACTTAGATGATGCAGATTCCGCCGGCTGTTGCTGATCCTCGGCTCCCTGATGTGGTCCAGTCGACGATTGCACACCGAAGACCGATACATTGAACCAAGGCATTTATATCGATGGCCGAGTGTCGGAGGGCTTCGTGGAAACAGGCATCACGCGTACTGCAGGCAGAAGGGACAATAGATCCTGATCGTGGATGTGCTTTTTCGAATCTGCCAGCCGGACAAATTCCTCATAGATCCGGTTAATTTCCTCCACGGAAAGTTCGTGTCCCATTTCTCTGAGCTTATGGGCAAGAGCATTACGACCCGAGTGCTTGCCCAGCACGATGCGATTCGGGGGCACTCCCACCGATTCCGGTTTCATGATTTCATAGCAAAGCGGATTGTTGAGGACACCATGCTGGTGCATGCCGGCTTCGTGTGAGAATGCATTGCGTCCAACAATCGCCTTGTTCGGTTGCGGTTCAAACCCCAATATCTTCGCCAGCAAACAACTGGTCGAATAAATCTCCTCGTGGCGAATGCCAGTTTCGAACGAATAGAGATCTCGCCGGACATGCAGCACCATAGCGATCTCCTCAAGTGAAGCGTTTCCGGCTCTCTCACCAATACCATTTACCGTGCACTCAGCCTGCCGCGCCCCCGCCTCAATGGCGGCCAGTGAATTGGCCACAGCCAAGCCGAGATCGTCGTGACAATGGGCCGACAAAACGACGTGCTCCGCGTTCCGCAGCCGATCTCGAATGACGCGCATCAATCCCGCATATTCGCTCGGCGTCGAGTAACCGACGGTATCGCAAATGTTCAGCGTGGTCGCTCCCGCTTCCGCGACGGCCTGGAGCACCTCGCATAAATAGCCAGGGTCAGAGCGGGTAGCGTCCTGAGCGGAAAATTCTATGTCGGCGCAAAGCGATCGCGCGTATGCAACTATGTTCGCAGCTTTGCGCAGCGCTTCCTCCCGGCTGATCTTCATATCGAACGTAAGATGAATATCCGAAGTCGAAAGACAAGTATGAATGCGCGGCCGCGCGCAATCGCTCAGCGCCTCCCAAGCCGCGCGAATGTCCTTCTCAGTGCAACGAGCAAACGCCGCGATGATCGGCCCTTCAACCTCGCCAGCGATGAGCCGCACCGCCTCGGCATCGCCCGGCGAAGCAACCGGAAACCCTGCTTCAATGATGTCCACTCCCAGCAACCGGAGTTTACGGGCGAGCAGCAGTTTTTCTGCGATGTTCATGCTGCATCCCGGCGCTTGCTCCCCATCGCGAAGCGACGTGTCAAATATCAGTACTCTCTCGCGATCCATGATCTCTCCTTCTAAACAACCTACGTCTTAGATGTACCGTAATCTAACGGATCGTTGGCCGGTCGCCACATTACTATGTTCAAAGGCAGCAAACAATTTCAGTTGAAAGCGTTGAATCTGTCAGCGATTAGTCAGCCGAGTCAGATATCCTTGGAGTGACTGGGAGAGGTGATCGATGTTTGCATCCTCCAACAGCGACATATGATCTCCCGGCGTGGTGATTATTTCTAATCCTTCGCTGAACGATCCACCCCATCCCAGGTCTGCAAAGTGTTCATATAGATCCGATTCTTGAGCGCGGAACAACATCCCGAAGGCTTTGAGTTGTCGGCCTCGATACGAATGAGAGGCCTTGACGTAGACCCTATGAAGAATCTCCCAAGGCACAGTAGCGAAAGGTCGGTAGAGCCGTCCACGCACCGAATCAGTAGTCACTGGACGCGGGGTGTAAGGCGACCTTAGAAATAGCGCCCGCGACCGTTCCACCGCCGCGCCCCTAATCAGTCTGAGGCGCCAGCTTATGGCCCAGCACAACCGACGACAGGTTAATTTCTTCAGCCGATCCCACCAATGCCGCCGCATGGTCCCGTCCAGCAGCACGACAGCGTCAACACGTTTGCCCGTTCGCTGGAGTTGATGAGCCACTTCAAAGGCCAGCACGCTACCGAATGAGTGTCCGATCAGCACACATAGCCCCGAAGCCTGATGAGCTCCGATTAGTTCAGCATACGGCGCAGCCATAGCCTCCAAGTTGGGCAGATCAGCTGAGCGACCCTCGACGGCCGCCTCTAGGACTGCGGAGGAAATCGGTACAACCGCGGCAAACGATGCTTGGGCTGCATCAAGGCGCTCTGCCAATCGGCACATCCCCATCGAGGCTTCGATAAAATAAAGAGTTCCTTCAGTGTGGGAATGGCGCAATGGCACTAATGTTGGAACCGCGCGGCGGTTCTCCTCCTCGTCAAGAGCCCGCGCAATGCCTTGAATGGATGGATTTAAAAAAAATGTCGGAATAGTGAGGTTGACGTCCAACAACTTGTTGATCTCATTAATAATGCTAACGGCTAGCAGCGAATGACCACCTGTATCGAAAAAACTATCGCTCACACCGATGTTTCGGGAACCAAGAATGCGCTGCCAAATCTGCAGTAACTGCATCTCCAAGAGAGTTTGGGGCAGGACAAAGTGCTGCGCCGATTGCCGCCCATGCGAGGTGTAATCCGCAACACTTAAAGACTTGCGATCCACCTTGCCGTTGGGCGTCAAAGGAATACTCTCCAGCACGGAAAATGCTGCTGGAACCATGTAGGCCGGTAGCTTCCGCTTGAGATAATCGCGCAGCTCAGCCGTCGTGCCGGCCGGCTCGCCCGCCAGCACTACGTAGGCGACGAGTTGTTTTTCACGTTCCTCTAGCATCACCACAACCGCTTCGCGCACCGCCGCGTGGCTGCGTAAAACGCTTTCGATCTCTCCCAGTTCAATCCGGAATCCCCGCATCTTGACCTGCTGGTCGATTCGGCCTAGAAATTCCAGCGCGCCGTCCCTCCCATAACGCACCAAGTCGCCGGTCCGGTAAAGCCGCGACACGATACCGTTGCGGAAGGGATTCGCAATAAACTTCTCAGCGGTCAGCTCCGGACGATTCAAGTACCCACGTGCCACGCCCGCCCCGCCGATCAATAACTCTCCCGGTACTCCCACCGGCACTGGCTGCAAGTGCGAATCGACCACATAAAACTCCGTGTTCGCAATCGGATGCCCGATCAAAACCGGCGTCCCTTTGCGGATTTGTTGCACTGCGGACCAAATCGTAGTCTCGGTAGGCCCGTACATATTCCAAAGCGAAGCGCATCTTGGCAACAACCGCTCGGCTAGTTCAGCCGGCCACGCTTCACCTCCGCACAAAGTCTTTAGATGAGGATTGCCCTCCCATCCCGACTCCAGCAGTAGGCGCCAAGTGGAGGGAGTAGCTTGCATCACCGTTGCCCCACTCTGCCGCATTAGCGCCGCAAGCGCCTTTCCATCCCTCGCCACGTCCTCCGACGCGATCACAACTTTGGCTCCTGACGAAAGCGGCAGCCAGATTTCCAGGCCGAAAATATCAAAGGACAAGGTTGTCACCGAAAGCAGCGTATCTTGCTCACCGATCCCCGGTATTTCCCGCATGGAGTTGAGAAAATTGATCACCGCTCGATGGCTAATCTCAACGCCCTTGGGTTTCCCGGTGGACCCGGAAGTGAATAGCACATAAGCCAAGTCGTCGGGATTCACCAGCCCGCTAAGATTTTCCCCAGATTCGCCAGTGATTTTGCCCCAATCCTTATTTAGACAAATTGTTCGTCCAGCGAAGCTCGGCAGCACATCGACGAGAAACTCCTGGGTAAGGACAACGGAAGCCTTCGAGTCCTCTAAAATGTACTGCAGTCGTTCCTTCGGATAGTCTGGATCCATCGGCACATACGCTGCGCCCGCTTTCAAAATGCCGAGGAGTCCGACCACCATGTCCAACGAGCGTTTTATGCACAGGCCCACCAGCACGTTCGGCCCAACTCCCAACCCTCTCAGGTGATGCGCCAGTTGGTTGGCGCGGCGATTAAGCTCGCCGTAAGACAATGTTTGCCCTTCGAATACTGCGGCCACTCGATTGGGAGTTCGCGAAGCCTGCACTTCGAACGGTTCGTGAATAGAAGCGCAAGCCGGATAATCGACCTTTGTGTCGTTCCACTCCACCAAAACCTGTCGCCGCTCAGTGTCAGCAAGCAGGGGAATCTGACTCACGCGCTGGTCGGGATCCGCAGCAACCGCTTCGAGCATGGTCTGATAGTGACCAAACATCCGCTCAATGCTCGCTGCATCGAACAAATCCGTGCTGTACTCCATCTCCACCCAGACTTCCTCACCCATATCGGTCAAGAACAGCGTGAGATCGAACTTGCTGATTTTGCTATCGACCAGCACCGATTCGATATCGAGTCCTTCCATTCCGATAAAGCACAAGTGTTGATCGCGATCCCGCCAGTTGACCATCACCTGAAACAGTGGCGAGTAACTCAAACTCCGTTCCGGTTGCATCGCTCTCACCACCCGATCGAACGGCACTGAACGGTGCTCGTACAACTTAAGGGCGCCCTGCTGCACTCTTCCGACCAACTCGCGAAAAGTCAGGTCGCCTCCTACCACCGTTCGCAAGACGTGAGTATGAAGTAAAAACCCGATCATCGACTGAAAGCCGGGCCGGTCCCGCTCGGCGATGGGCACTCCCAGCAGTATGTCTTCCTGGCCCGTGTAGCGATAGAGCAGCACTTCAAACACCGCGGTAAACAAAGCGAACAAACTTTTTCTCTCCCGCCGGCTCAATTCGCGAAATGCTTCTGTCAACGCACGGTTGATGCGGAACCGAAGGCGAGCACCGCGATAGGACAGTATCTGCGGGCGCTGGCGATCCGAAGGTAATTCCAGCAACGGTGGCGCACCGCGGAGATTCTCCTTCCAGAAAGCCAAATCGTCAGCGACTGCGGTCTCCGTCAACTGCTCTCGTTGCCACACCGCATAGTCACCATGTTGCAGGGTTAACGCCGGCAACTCGATCAACTCGTTACGGCAATAGCTGCCATACAGCATCGACAATTCCCGCCACAACACGCCCTCCGACGACCAATCACAGATTAAATGATGCATCATCAGAATGAAGACATGCTCCTGCTCTCCCAACCGAATCAAAGTGGCTCGAATAGAAGGCTCTTCCTCCAGGTGATAAGGAACCCGCGGTTCGGAGACCAGCAGGCTCTCCAGTTCCGCTTCGCGCTCAGCTCCATCTCGACCGGCGAGATCGATTTTCTTCAATCGCAGAACATGGGACTCGCGGACTCTCGCCATCGCTACGCCATCGGCGGCTTCGATCGTCGTACGCAGAATTTCGTGCCGCGCGATGACCGCATTCAGCGCCCGCTCCAGCGCCTCAACCTTCAACTCTCCCCGTAGGCGCACCGCTTCCACTTCGTTGTATACCGGCTGTCCCGGGTTCAAACGCTCCATAAACCAAAGGCGTTCCTGCAATGGACTGAGCTGATAAGGCACCGCAGGATCGCGCGTTGGAATCTCTTGCGCATTAGCGGCAGGCAGGACACCGGGGATCTGCCCGATCATTATCAAAGGCGACCGGTCGCTTCGGCCATTCGCCGCCGCAACATGCCGCTTGCGGATAAGCGTGGCTTGCTCTGCTACCGTACCGTTCTCAAAAAAATCCGTCAGCGTCAGACGAATGGCGACTTTGTCCCGCAGCCGAGAAACGCATTGAATTGCCATCAGCGAGTCGCCACCTAACGCGAAAAAGTTTTCATCCCCTCCCACATGAGGAACCTTGAGAACCTCCGCCCAGATTTCGCCGATGACGGGTTCGATCGAGGAGGGAAGCGTCGACGTGACTTCCTCAGCTTTCTGATCACTGGCGCGCCCTAGGGCGAACCCCATCGGCGCAGATGCCAACCCGCTCGCGTCCGTCTGTGCCATTGGCTCCAACAATCGCAATCGCTGTACCTTGCCGGAAGGCCCCTTCGGCAAATCTTCTACGAATTGGATCCGCGTTGGCGTCTTAAAGTGCCCGAGTCGGCCTTCACAATATCCCAGCAGTTCTCGCTCGTCGCATTCAACTCCCGCCCGTAAGACCACGAACGCCACGATATCCTCGCCCAGATGACGATCCGGGACTCCCAAGGCCGCTGCCTCGAGAACCGCGGAATGCGATTCCAACACATCGTCAATCTGCCGGGGAGCAATATTGACGCCCCCTTTGATAATCAGCTCCTTCGATCGCCCGACGACAAAGAAATAGCCATCGCTATCGCGGTAGGCCAAATCTCCGGTGTGCAGCCAGCCCTCGCTGTCAAACGCAGCGGCCGTCGCCTCCGGCTCTTTGAAGTAAGCACAGCTCAGCGCCTCGCCCCGAATCAGCATCTCCCCAGGTTCGCCACCCGGCACCTCGTCGCCATCGCCATCGACAACCTTCACCTCGAAGCCCCAGGGTAAGCCGGGCGATCCAATCTTGTTCTCTAAAGGAGGCAATGGGTTGGAAAATATGTTTCCACCCTCACTCGAACCCATTGCCTGAATCAACAACAAGGGAAACTTAGCCAGAAATTCGCGATGCAGCGACGGTGCCAACGGCGCCGAAGACGATCGCAGGAAGCGGATCCTTTCGAAAGCAGGCCCACGCTGGTTCGCTTTAGGATCATTCCAATCGAGCAACTGCGAAACGATCGTAGGCACTATCGCCGACCACGTGCACTGGCAGTCGTCCAGCCAGTCCCAGAACTGGCTGATGCTGAACCGCCGGGGCACAACTACCGATCCGCCACTCAACAGAGTGGGAATCAGCGTCACGCACTCAGCATTGATGTGATAAAGCGGGAGCACCAACAATGATCGATCGGCGGCAGTCAATTGGTGCGAAGCCACCGAATTTCTACCTCCCGCCAAGATCGTCCGGTGTGTATGCACCGCCGCCTTAGGATGCCCCGTGCTGCCAGAGGTATACATCAACAGTGCGACGTCCTCGACCGAAGGGATCGCTGACTGAGTTCTCGGCGCTCTGCTATCGCTCAACGCCTCCGCGCCATCCACGTCAGACCGAACCAAGCGTACTGGTCGACGCACCTGCGCCATCACCTCTGCCGCCAGTGCCTCGTGCTCATCGCCAACGAACAGCACCTTCGCGTCACAATGTTCCACCATGTAGCTGAGTTGCGACACGCCCGCACGTACGTTCAGCGGAACCGATACCAGACCTCCGTACATCACTCCCAAGAACGACTGCGCTGCAAACAAGCTGTTGTCCATCAAAAACGCAACCTTATCGCCCTGCTCCAACCCGAATTGCTGAAGTTGGGCGGAAAGAATCTGTGCTTGCTCCTGTAGCCCCAGGAAGCTCAAAACCTTTCCCGTGTCCGGGCTCACCAGGAATGTCGCTTCGCCTTGCGTCTCCGCCATCCGATCAATCAGTTCCCGGATGGTGGTAATTTCGGCGCCCAGTAAATCAACGCTGGAACTGTGCGCGCCTTCTCTCAGGCGCTTGACTTTAATTGGCGTCATAATTGATCCACGTAATTTGTTCGTGCGAATGCACGATTTTTGGCAAAACCAGAGGTTTTCTTAGTGTAGACCGAGGAGGAATTCCAGAAGTTCGGCAAAGCAAGTAACACTTCAACTTCGAGCGGTTCGCACTTCATCGCTCTTGACAGGTTCGCATTCCGGCCGTATTTCACTCACAGTGGCCCAGTTGGCATCAGTCGCTGTGTTTCTCCGAGTCAACGAACGAACCAACTCATTCGAGGTAAACTCCGCCCCCGAAACAAAGCCGAGTAGCGGCCCAAAGCTCCACGCAGCCGGCTTACCAACGAAGTGCAAAGCCGCGATCGAAGACTCGAGACCCCGCTTAAGCACCGGGAATCCATTTGCTGTTTCCAGTTGTCGCGACAACGAGGGAGCCAGAAACGGATACCGCGAGACATCTACCCTGAACCCCGTGGCGAGCAGCGCGTGGTCGACGACACGTTCCGCCCCGTCATCAAGGCGAAGCCGCAGTTTGCTGCCTGCGGTTTCGGCGGACACCACCTTGCGTCCCATCGTAATCGGCACATTCGCGATTCGCGCTTGCAACCAACCCGCGCCGGCCGGTCGAATAGCGCGATATGCTGTTCGATCCTGAAAACCTCTTGGCAAACGACGAAATAGATGCGGCATCGCAACCAGACGACTGATTCCAGCCGGACCGACGTCGCGCCTGGAATACAGCATCTTCGAAATCGCACCCAGATGGTGCAATCTCGGATGTAATCCAACCCAATTGAGTTTCTGAGTGCGCGCAATCACCTCTACCTCTATACCCGCTTCTTTGAGCAGAGCGGCAGACTCCAGAGCGCTTTGCCCCGCACCAATAACGACAACCTGTTGACCTTTAAATTCCCGAAGATCGCTGTGTTCGCTGGTATGCGAAGCCAGATCGGAGGGAATCGCCCCGAACTCCACTGGCCGACTCGTAAACGCGCTGATTCCGGCCGCGATCACTACGCGCCGAGAAGCGAATCGCTCGCCGTCCTCCATCAGCACTCTAAACCCGCGCCCGTGCACTTCTACGCTGCGCACTTGGCGCCGCTCCACGTCCGGAACCGCCTGACGCTGGAACCATTGCCCATAATCCACAAAGCGATCGAGCGGGATCGGCTTCGAGATCTGAGCGCCACTTTGACGGCAATATTCATCAAGAGTCAGTTTGCTCTGAGGATCCGCGATGTGCGACGCTCCCCAATTTGACCGCAAACACATTCCTACCGGCATTTGCTTCTTCCAGAATGACATCGGCTCGCCAAAGATCCGAGCTTCTACTCCCGCTGCGCGCAAGTATGCCGCCGCCGAGAGTCCATACGGACCCGCGCCGATCACCACAACATCACATTGCCCAGAATCCCGTCGAACGTTAGCACGGTTGCCACCGCCATTTACCCTCACAGCTATCGACCTCCTTTCTCTTAGGTGTATTACTTACGATTAGCCGATGTCACAGCCTGACGCGCCGGCAATGCTCTTTTGCTGAAAGCCCGCTCATAAGCAGAGAGCAAATTCTGGACGGAATACTCCCAAGCCAACTCCTTTTCAACCCGCCTCCGACCAAACTCACTCATCCTTTTTCTTTCGTCCGGATTGTCGAGCAACCAGATGATCTTGGTGGCGAAGTCCTCCACCTGGTTCTGCGTGTCTGCATATACCGCCGCGTCTTGAGCGCTGAATTTCCCTTCGCGCAGATCGAACTGGACAATCGGCTTGCCGAGCGCCATGTATTCCATGATCTTGATCATGGTCGAGATGTCGTTCATCTCGCACGGTCTGTCAGGGTTGACGCACACATCCGCCGTCGAAAGTATCTCCAATAATTGCTCGTCGGAAACCCTGCCGGTGAAATTCATCATGTCTCCGAGATCCTTCTCCTGCAGCAGCTTTCGAAGACTGGGCAGAGCAGGACCACCTCCCACACAAGTAAAATGGATATCCGTATACCCCAACTTCTTGATGTGAAGTGCCACTTCTATCAGAATGTCCAGTCCATCCTGCTCGCTCATGGTTCCCACATAACCAACCAAGTGGCTCCTGCCATATTTCAGCGCAGGGTTCGATGGAACGAGCTTGAAGGTTTCGAGGTCAGGTCCGTTGCGGACAATGAAGACGTCCTCGGGAGCCAAGCTCCCTCGAGTTACAGCGAGATGGCTATAACTGACATTGGTGGCAATAAGTACATCGCTGAAACGATAAGTCAGCTTTTCCAGCAGAACCTGCGCCTTGTATAGAAAACCTCGATTGCCATATTTTGAGAGGTACAACTCCGGAATCGCATCGTGGTGATCAAAGATATACTTGACGCCGAATAACTTGAACGGCAATGCAACTAAGAAAATATCGTCGGGAGGATTACACCCCTGGATGACATGGAATCCGTGCCGCAGATAGATCCACCACACATACCAGAATTCCCAAAACAGCGCGCAGCTATATTCCCATAAGTACCCGAGAGCGCTATTCCCTTCCTCAGGCATGGGATGCCGGTAAACTCGGACACCGCGGATCATCTCATGTCCCGACATCGCGTCCTTGGCGCGAGGACATAAGACCGTGACCTCATATCCGGCCTCACGAAGAGAGATCGCTTCCTTCATCACGCGCGTATCAAAAGGAACTGGCGCGTTTTCGACGACGATCAGAATTTTTTTCTTCACTTAAGGTCTCTTGTGATTTACAACGCTTGCTGGAGTACTGCTAGGGCCGAACATCATCGCCTGCCCTGAAGGAAGGAAATTACCGTTTTCAATAACCATCTACTCAACGCTAAGCGCGAGCCGGCCATCTACTGCGCAGGCATACGCTACCCGTGCGCGTTCACTGCCTTCTCCCTCAATGCGCACACCTTGAGCATCCTCTACGATCTTCATTTTTGCGCGCTGCCTCCACCACCGATTTACTTCCCCCGGAGTCGCAATCCAAATACCTTTGTCTCGCCGCAGCCCGGCCAAATCCTCAAGCAGCGCTTCATATACTTTTCTCTCCGGCTCGGTCGTAACGTAGTCGGGATGCACGATGAAACTGAGCAGCCCATGCTTTTCCATGATCAGCTCAATCTGAGTTTTCCAAAGATCAGCTTTGTAGTCGCCAAGTATGTGAAATAGCGTGTAGTCCTGCGTTGTGGTTACCGGAAGCTCCAGTAACCCTCCGACGAAATAGGGCATCACCGTACAGCAACCGCCGCGTTGCGGATCAAGATGCGCAACGTTTGGAACCGACATGTCATACGAAAACTCCAGATCCTTAAACCATTCCTGCCGGCGATAGAGCACCGCTGCGCGAAAACCATCGACTCCCCACTCGCGCCGGTAGCGGTTGATCTTTGCAACCCGCTGCATAAATTGATCCCGATTTTTATACAGCCGGCCATCATGATTCAGATCCTGAACCGCTATTTCAAAACCACGCCTGCCGATCGAGTCTAAGAAAGCGGGCGTCACCTCATATCTCCGCTCCGGAACCACCTGGAAAGACGCTTTGATTCCGTAAGCATCGTCAATATCCATCAGCGTCCCGCAGAAATCTCTCCCCATGGCCGTCTCCACATCGTGGGTCATGACCGCGGAACTCGGCGCGCCCTCAGGCCAAAACCATATAAACGGAATTCTCTCAGCCTTTTGTGACTGCAGCGTGAACAGCATCAGCCGCTCCAATAAATCGTCCACGCTCCGATCAACCGGCCAATGCGGAAACGAAATCTTTTCCCAGCCCCTGAGATGAACGCGCTGAAGATATTTCCTGACCTCGACCGACAGGAGTGGACGCACGCTGTAGTACGCGGCTGCTAGGATGGCCTGCGCAATCGATTTCTCATTTCGGGCCGACGATGGATACATCTCGCACCGTAAATTCTCCACCACCTCGTCAATGTCGAACGGAATTTGTACCTCGCCTTGATCGAACTTAACATCGTGCACCGCGTCATGGAGATTGCCATTCCTAGATTCGTGCGGCTGATAGAGCCGGCCATAACAAACATTCTCCGGCCCAAAACGAAAAAAGCCCTTCGATGCCGAGAGCGGCCCCGTGAGTCCAAGACGCACATAATGCTCCGGACACTTGAAATGTTCCAGAAAGGAATCGCTCATTCGACGCCTGGCACCGTGATCTCGACCCACCCTCTCCGCCCTCACCGGCGCAGACTCCTAGACCGGATTCACGTTCTTTTCGATTGAACCTGGCAATTTAGTGGAGAACAAACAAATTTAGTGGAGAACAAACAGGGGAGAAGTAAACCACAAAAATCACACGCCGCAGACCATCTAGTCAATGGCACCGTCGGGCGTACCTAGTAGGCGAACCCTACCCGTCGCATCTCTAACTTGAGACCCCGGCGACTTGCTGGCCTTCCTGGCCATAGATCACATTCCGTTCACTCGCGAGCGACTGGTCATACAATTTCTCCGGCTCGTATAAAACGACGTGACTGCCCCTAGTCGAAAACTTGAAAGGAATGCAAAGCAACTTCTTCAGTCTCTCTCGTAAGGCTTCTCGCCGTTCTCGCGGAACAAAAAATACCATGAAACCACCACCGCCCGCCCCCAGCAGTTTCCCGCCCAGAGCTCCCGCGCTGCGACCCGCCTCATAGATTTCGTCGATTGCAGGATTGGTAATTCTTTGAGTGAGCGTCCTCTTGATACTCCAACTCTCATGCAACAAGCGGCCAAAATCGTCTATCGGACGGTTGGGATTGGTAACGATCGCCTCAGCCTCATCCACGAGGCCACGCATCGCATCTAATTCTCGAGTCTTATTAGGCGTCTGCCGCACTTGCTCTTGGGCGATTTCCGAAGCAATTCGCGAGAACCCTGTAAAGTAGAGCGCCAGGTTCCCTTCCAACTCCGCCAATCGTTCCGCCGGCGCCAGTATCCGATTCACGTCAACCGACCCATCAGTATTAAAGTTGATGCGGTTGAGTCCGCCATACGCCGCGCTCACTTGATCCTGCGCCCCGACCGTCTCCGCTAAGATCTCTTGCTCCACCTTGATCGCTTCCATCGCCAGCGAGTGCTTATCCCGCATTTGATTCCGCAATGCATAAAGACCGTTTAGAAGGCCCACGGTGAACGCTGAGCTTGTGCCCAGCCCAGTACGGGCCGGCAGGTCAGCAACGTGGTGAACCTCTATACCTTCGTCGATCCCCAACAATTGCAAACAGCCGCGAACCGCAGGATGCTCGATCGCCGAGTTCCTGCTCACATTCTCGACCTTCGAATACGAAACGCGGCTGTGATACTCGAAAAACGGCGGCAACCATCGGCAAGTGAGATAGCAGGACTTGTCAATCGAAGTAGAGAGCACGGCACCACCGTGTTCGCGGTACCACACGGGATAGTCGGTGCCGCCACCAAAAAACGAAATACGAAGCGGAGTACTTGTGATAACCATCCTGAAAACCTTCCCTGTAACCGAGACTATCGAACTTGTAAGATTTTCCGCACCGCATCCAGCAGCGTCGCGGAAATAACATCGGGGCTTCCAGTTGCAGATTTCGCTTGTTCTATCAGCCAGGCCGTTTTGCATCCGGCACTTCGCCCGGCTTCAACATCGTGTTCAGAATCACCAATCATCCACGAGGCACCGAGCTCAATATCGTGCGCTCGAGCCGCATCCAAAATCATCCCAGGCTGAGGTTTCCGGCAACTGCAGGGCGGCTGGTTTTCGTGGGGACAATAATAGATCGCGTCAATTCTCGCGCCAGCGGCCAGGAACTCTCGACGCATCCGTGTGTGCATGGACTCTAGTTCCGCGACCGTGATGAGCCCCTTGGCAACACAACGCTGGTTACTTACCACAACCACAAAGAATCCTGCCTCATTAAGCAATCGGATCGCCTCACGCGTCCCCGGAAGAAACTCCATCTCCTCCCACCGGGTCACGTATTGGCCTTCAGGCGCCTTGCGGTTGAGCACTCCGTCGCGATCGAGAAAGGCTGCCTTCTTCATGGAATATCGTCTGCTCCACCAATTCTGAAATGATATGCCCAATCAAAATGTGACACTCTTGTATACGGGGAGTTTCGGTCGAGGGTGCACAAATGCAATATTCCACCGCCTCTTTCAGCTCTTTCCCGGCTGAGCCTGTCATCCCAACCGTGTGCAGCCCCATCTTGTTCGCAGTAGCCATGGCTCGAAGAATGTTTGGCGATTTGCCGCTTGTCGTGATGCCGACTGCCACGTCACCGCTTCGAGCCAGAGCCTCAAGCTGCCGGGAGAACACCAACTCAAATCCGTAATCATTCCCGATTGCTGTGATGCAAGAAGTGTTAACGTTGAGCGCCAAAGCTGGAAGAGCTGGACGATCAAACGCGAACCGCCCAACAAATTCTGCCGCGATGTGCTGCGCGTCGGCCGCGCTTCCGCCATTGCCAAACAAAATCACCTTGCTTCCTTTTTGCAGAGCGTTGATCAGAAGCTCGCTTACCCTTGCTATAACCGACACCACTTCCGAGCTTGTCATCAAAAGCTCTTTCACATCGATTGACGCCTGTATCGAGCCTCGAACTCGTGATTCGAAATCACTCTTCGTTGTCATTACTGGTTCATCCTTATGATTGCTGCCCTGTACACTCGTCATTCAGCAAAACCTCAGGAGTTCCTGGGCGCGCTCATAATCCGCAGGAGTTCCTATGTCGATAAACATCCCATGCTGCTCCTGCGCGTAAACTCCGTCGTCGAGCAGTCGAGGAAATACATCTCTTTCCAAGCTGACGGGACCTTCCGGAATGCGTCGCGAAACAGCTTGGTCAAAAACGTAGACGCCGCCATTCACCAGCCCGGGAGACTCGCAGCCAGTCTTCTCCATAAAACCGCTGACTCGGTTATTTGAATCCACACGCACCGTCCCGTAACGACTCGCGTTCTCTACCCGAAGCACAGCCATACTTGCTAGCGCGCCGGCATGCCCTCGGTGAAAGGCCAGCAAATTACCAAAGTCGACTTCGAGAAATGAATCGCCATTAAGCACAAAAAAATCAGGGCTGTCCCTGAGATGGCGTTGGGCGAGCTTCACGGCACCCGCTGTACCGAGCGGCTTCTCTTCCCTCGAGTACTCGATCGAAACCTCCCACGCCCCGCCGTCGCCAAACTGGCTCTCGATCTGCTCCGCGAGATAACCGGTGCACATCACCAGTCGCCGAATCCCCTGCGAGCGCAGCTGGCGGATTAGTAATTCAAGGAATGATCTTTCTCCGATCGAAGCTAGGACTTTGGGCTTAGAGGGGACCACCGATCGCAAGCGTGTCCCCAAGCCGCCGGCGAGCACAACCGCTTTAACATCATGCATCACAATTCCAATCGTCAAGATCTGCCAGTAGCCATCATAGGGCTTATATCGTCCGATCCCAATATTCCAACATGGACGTCAGCGTCTGCTTGATCGTGAACGTGGGTTTCCAGCCGGTGTGCTTGCGGATTTTCTTCGTGCTGCCAAAGATGATCTTCTCGTCCGAAGGACGCATCAGGCTGGCCGCCGGACGAACCTCGACCTTTAACCCGGACAATTCGATCGCGAAACGCAGTATCTCATCGATTTCGTAGGTCGTGGCCGCGCAAAGATTGTAGGCTTCACCACGGTGACCTTTCATGGCCGCAAGGTAAAAGCCGCGCACCGTGTCCTGCACGTCGAGAAAAGCGCGACGCGGCTTCAAATTTCCCACCTCGATGACGGGTTTCTGCAAACCCTTTTTGATTCGGATCAACTGCCGCACGAAATCCGATGGCGCGTCATTCGTTTTTCCCGGTCCCGTCGTATTGAAGAGGCGAATATTGACGGCTGGCACCTGGTAGTCCAGGAAATATTCTCGCGCCAGCAGATCCAAACATACCTTGCTAATTCCATATGGATGCAATGGACGGAGCGGCTGCTCCTCCCTCACCGGAATTGCCGACGGGGGTACGTTCCCATATTCCGCGCTAGAACAGGCCGAAACCACGATCGGCCGCCGCTTCTGGTGCCGTATCGCTTCAAACACATGCAGCGATCCCATGATGTTCGATTCGAATGTCCCTACCGGGTCGGCCCAGGAAACCGTCGGAAGGCTCTGCGCACCGAGGTGAAAGACATGGGTCGGCTGATACTCTTGAAAAACCCTTTCTACCTGCTGGCCATTCGCCAGTTCGCATTGAACAAACTTCACATTTTTCAGCTTGGAAACCGAAGTGGCGTGCAACCGCTGTCCGCCAATAACGTCCCAACCTTCGGCCGCCAGAAACCTGACCATATGAGAGCCGATAAATCCCTCGGCCCCAGTCACAAACGCCACTCTCTTCATTGATCTCCACCTTAAACATTCGAAATCGGCATTCTGCTTTTCCGTACCGCCTAGAGCAGCGTCAAATCACCCGCACACTGCGAACCCGATCCAGCACTAGCTCTCCTTTATTGCCTCTCGCAAAACCGGGGTCCGCGATACCGGAGCGAGCTCCAGCAACAGGCTCCCGAGTTGCCGGAGAGGCGAAACACCCCTATACAGGAGGATAACCGCACCTAAATAAAGCGTCACAAACACCGCCGAAATCACGACGATTCCCTCTAAGGCTGCACCCGCGCTCGCTGGCATTGCTGAGTATGCCGAACGTCGAACCGTCATCGCGGTTACCCATCCAGCCGTCAAAGATGCCACTCCGTATTTCCATACGGCAGCTACTAATTGAGGAGCTCCGAACTGAATCGGGCGGCCAGCATACGAGAAGGCGGGAATCAAAAGGATCCAAAAGGACACGCTCCATGCCACCGCGATGCCTGCTGGGCCCCACGGCAACGCCAGAACAAACATCAATGCCGTAGTAGCCGATTCGACCAGCGTCCAGCGAAGAAAGCGCCCTGGCTTCCCAATCGAAATGTGGATCCATCCAACCGTGCTGTAGAGCAGCATCACTCCGATTCCCGGTCCGAATAGCTCAAAGATCCTGCCGGATTCCGACCATTTGGGTCCCAGCACCAGGCGCACCAAATCCGTGCCGACCAGCGTAAGATCGGCGCCCAACGCCATCCCAATGAAGGCAATGATTCCGAGCGAACTTGCAAGGTGTCGCCGGAAGCGAGCAGGGTCGTGTTTCACTCGGCTCAATGCCGCCAAGGCCACATTGTTGAGCGGCGCAGTAAGTTGGCTGGCTGAAAGTGCGAATAGGTCGTAAGCTCTCTTGTAGTATCCAAGCGCCACCGCATTGAATCGCCAGCCCACAAGAAGATTGTCGAAGTTTCTCGTAAAGTAGTTCGCGTTGTACCTGCCATAGACGGTGGCAGCGAACCTTACGACCGCGCGCGTCCCCACTCCCCGCCGCGGCAAGCTCGGAATCCATCTGCATAGCCACCAAGCCCCAATCGCAACACTGAGCGACTGTGCGACGATTCCCCACACCAGCGCCCAATATCCCCACCCCCTCAGGGTCAGCAGGATTGCAACAACCGTATTTACTGCTCGGCCGACAACTTCGTTGGCGGAAACCGTGGCGAATCGCATCGCCCGCTTCAGCAGGCTTACATGCACAACCGAGATTCCCGCAATCAGAATCGCTGGAGACATCGCAACCGCGATCTGCGCCACCTGCGGAGTCCTATAAAATCGCGCCATCAGCGATCCCGCCGCAGCGAACCCGACCGCCAGCACCAGTCCAACCGCGAAGTTGATCCAGAAAAGGTTGCTGGCCAGAAACTTCTCCATCTTGTCGCGTTGAATGATCGCCTCATTGCAGCCATTCGCCCCGACGCCCGTCAGGAGCATGTAGAAAGTAGTGACCATGGCCACTAAGCCAAAATCGGCGGGCGTCAGCAACCGAGCCAGGACCACTGTGCTAACGATTTGCACCCCGAGCGACACTGCCGCCGCGGATGTCGTCGCCGCCCCACCCCGAACCGCCAGGCGCCTCAATTCCCTGCCCTCAGCCAGAGGGTGGAAATCGCCGCACGCGTCAAATGGTGTCATTCTCATTAGCTTTTTAAGTTACCTTAACGCTCCCTAACGAGGAACGCGGCTGTTTCTCCTCGCTGCTCCCATCGCTCTCCGAGTGCGGCGCGCACCGCTTCGCTGCATCCCGGCCGGAAGCGATCGTGAGTCTCGATCATGATGCATCGTACATGGCGCACCCAATCGGCCTTGGCAAAGAGCTCGAGTTCCGCGCCTTCGATGTCGATTTTTAGCAGATCAATCATCCCAGGCAAAAATCTCCGTATGAGGGCCAGAATACTCAGGGCTGGCGTGCCAGAACCCTCGCCAACCGTAAAACCCCAATCTCCGTAGGAGCCGTCCATTCCGCTTGCACCATGCAGGGAGACCTCTCCATCACTCGACCATAAAGCAGCCTGGATCGCTTCAATTTGGGGATAGGGACGAATGTTCTCAGTGAGCATCTTGAAATTTCCGGCCTCGGGTTCAATGGCTACGATTCTGGCCTCAGGATACCGATTCGCGAAGAAGATGGATGCCATTCCGATGTTGGCCCCAGCGTCAACGATTGTGCGGGGAGTAAAGGGGAGAGGGAACTCGTACTGCCGCTCAATCAGGTTCTGGCGATAGACGGCAATATCGGTGGTCCCGAGCCTCAGGGACACCGGGAATTTGGCGTTCGGCGGCCAGCACGCCATCTTACGCGGGGCGTGAATCACACGGTTGGAAAGCACACGGAGTGTGCCAATCACCCCGAACGCCTCGATGTTTCGTTCGAACCCGCGAATGAGTTCCACGATATTCCTCCACGATGTGATCCTGCGCCAGAACTTTCAGGCTTCGGAAGCACACCTCGTTAGTTCGATATCTGGCAATCGGACGTCGCTGGTCGAATAGTCGAGGACGGCGATGTACTTCCGGATATCCACAATGCACCTTCGGACTGTAGACCGCCATCGGGGCGGGCGTAAACTGATGCCAATGCCCGCAGCATTTTGCAGTTCGCACTCAAGCATGCAATTGAGCCCCTGCCTTCTAGGGACCTTAAACTTATGAAAAGAAATCTCTTTGCGGCTTTGTTTATCTTGTTCTTTGTCAGCACTCTTGGGACGATCGGGGCGCATGCCCAAGCCTGCACTCTCGGCAGTGGCTCTGCACCCTGGGCGAATCTGCTCTGTCCTTCGCGAGCGATTGACTGGAAGAACGCCGGATTGCCAGCGTCATTTCCGGATGGCGAGACGACGCCGAATCCGTGGACGCCGCCAACGAGATCAGCTTGCACGTCTGCCCAAGCCGGGATCACCGTGCCCGTCGCGGCAGGGACTTCTTTCTCCTCCATCCTGACAGCGATGAACAATTGCTCGTCAGCGAACGCAGGCGGTTCGTACTTGCAATTAGGCTCGGGCACATTCACCATTTCCGCTTCAGCCAATTTCGGTTCCACTCCTAATGTGACGCTGCGTGGCTCTGGGCCGATGAGCACAACCCTGACTTTCTCTGGAAGCACGACTCTGCAATTCGGGCAGGGCGGATCAAAAGGCGGCGGGGCGCTGAAGTCGAGTCCCTCTTCGGGAACCGCTTCTGTGACTGTTACAGGAGTTTCAGGCACTGCTCCGGTCGTAGGATATCTGGCATGGTTCAATCAATGCGACAGCGGATTCAGCGGCAGCACGCAACCAACTCAGGGATATAACTCTTGTGGCACCGGCTCTGTTACCGACAATGGGGCCGTCTTTGTTTGCGGTGGCTCTACATCCTGCAACTCCAATGGCTCTGGCTCTGGCGGTGGCGGCCAAACCTCTCAGTTTCAAAATGTGTTGATCACTTCCGTTACCAATAATGGCGGAGGTTCTTACACTATCGGGTTTAGCCCCGGTCTTTATCTTTCAAACTGGTCAACCTCGAACACGGCTGCTATGTATTGGCAGAATGGAAGCGTCGGAACGGGGGTTGGGCTTGAAGATATGACGATCGTTGAAACCGGAGGCGCTCAGGGTATCCAACTCGGAACAGCCTACGCCTCATGGATCAAGGGAATCCGTTTTATTGGGCTGGCTAATAACTACGATCTAACCATCGGCCAATACGGGAAAAATAATCTGTTCTTCAACAACTATCTGTTCGGAGCCACTCCGTCCAGTATGACGGCAAACTCTATCCAGTTAACTATGATCAACGATTCCGATGACTTAGTCCTGAACAACATCGCAGAAGAAGGGCTGTTCATGGAAGGCCACGGATCAGAGAGCGGAGATGTCCTGGCCTACAACTACTCGAAGAACGTCTCGACCAATTATGTGCAGTCCACGGGCTATCAGCACGACAATTCCAACTCGGGAGTGGCGTTCATTCTGAACGAAGGCAATCAATTCAACGTCATAATCGACGACAATACATGGGGCACCGGTGACCTGAATACGTTTTTCCGCAATTGGTCGAGTTGCTCCGAAGAACCCTATTCTTACGACTCTGTTACTGGGAATGGCATCGCCATTGATGCGTTTCACCGTTTCGACAACGCCGTTGCGAATGTGCTCAGCGGCGGAAATCAGTGCACCGCATATTCAGGAACTGGCAGCGGCGATTGGTTCAGAGTCAACAAACAGGGCACGGATACTCTTACTGCTACTAGCTTGATGAGATGGGCGAATTATGATGGCGCTAATGCAGCGGTGCGTTGCCAATCGTCAGAGGTTCCTACTTCCCTAAGTGGCAACGCTGCCCCATACGAGAACTCTCTGCCATCTACTCCGGAGGTGTGCGGAGGCAGTGAAACGCTCCCCGCATCGTTCTTTATGGACTCGATCACGGCGCATCCGAGCGGAGGAACGGGGCTATCGTGGTGGAAGGTTTGCACTGCTTGGACGACGTTCCCAACTTCCTGTTCCGCTTCGACGACCGAACCTTTCCCTCCTACTGGCCCGGATGTAACTGGCGGCAATTATGCTAGCGGCTATGCCTACGACAACCCCGCACATTTAGCATGGCGCACGTTGCCCATCGACACAACTCTGCAAAACTCCTACACGATCACGGGCTCAAGCTGGGCAGGCGGAACGGAAACTCTGACTGTCAGTAATTTGCCATCGGGAACGCAGGTTATGGGGCCGCTTCAGATCAGCGGCGGCAACTGCGCCACCAGCGGAGCGGGAACCTCGACGGGTACAGAGGTGCAGATCACTGGCGCTACCAGCACTACGATCTCTTACACACTCGCGTCCAATCCCGGAACCTGCACTGGAACAATGCGCTGGCCTGACGTGCGCCAGTTCGATGAGCGCGTATATGAAAGCGATACATCTGGTGGGGGAGGACCTCCTCCACCGACAGGGTTAACAGCTACGGTTCACTAAGATCAGTTAGTTTGAGCACAGTTCCTTCGGCGGCGGGAGGCTCGGTTTCGGACCTTGTCGCAAGACCCAACGCAAGATGGCAGTCAGTGTCTGTGCCTTCCCATCCCAGGTTAAGCGTTCGAGGGCGTAAGACATGCCTTGTTGACGTAACGGTTCAAGGCAATCCCTGTTCTGGGCGAGGCTGGTCAGAATCTTTTCCATCCGCGAAACCATATCGCTCTCATTAATGAGAGGTACCTTGTACCCCACTTGTGGATTAACGATGTCTCCTGGGCCACCGAAATCAGCCACCAGAGGTACCGCGCCCACCGCGAGGGCCTCAAAGACCACAGCCCCTCCGAATTCACGAACCGACGGAAACAGCAGCACATCCGCGGAACGCATGCGTTGCATGGCCTCCGCGTGGCTGAGAGGCCCGCAAAACGAGACAGCTTTCTCGATTCCAAGAGATCTCGTGAGCTGCTCGAGACGGCCTCGTTCCGGACCATCACCGAGCACCGCAAAGTGGGCTAAGTCGCTTCTCAAAAGGGGCGCAGCCGCGCGCAACGCAAGGTCGCAAGCCTTGTAGGGGACCAGGCTCCCGGCGAAAATCAGCTCAAGCCGGCGGTTGCGCTCGGGGTCGCGTACCGTATCGCAGCACAAGGAACGTGTCACGCCGTTTTCGGGGAGAAAGAAGAGTTTCTCGCGGTGCTGAGCAAACTCCGCATACGTTTGCGACGAACCGGCAACGATTGCTGCCGCATTATCATAAGTGGCCCGCGCGAACGGCAGGAATCGATAAAGATTCCTTAAGCCGGAGACCCATTCCTTTTGATTGTCAGCCTGACTGAAGCCCGGAGGCCACGGCAAGCCGCCATTGAGTGGTCCGATCACGAAGGGGATCGGTCCGTTTCGAAGGAAGAAGGCGAAAGGACTTGGCAAGACCGAAACTATTGGCAAGAGGCGGAGAACGACATCGAATTCGCCGCCAAGGATCCGCCGGCGCAATTGTCGCCAGGCGTGCCACTCAAAAGCGATCGAGAGCGGATATCCAAACGCGGTCAACGCCTGGCTGCGATAGTTGCTCTTGAAGATCCGCCTGAAGCTCCAAGAGTACCCGCGCTCGACCAACGGCATACGGACCACTTCAATCGCGCGGAACGGCCCTTGCGCGCGACGTACGGCATCCTCTCCCTTCGAACGAATGACCAAAGTTACGTCATGGAGACGAGCGAGGGCCTCAGCCTGCCGAAAGCTCAGGAGAGGACCGGTAATGCTCTCCGGGTTCGTATCGGGCGCGAGCACGAGAATGCGAAGTCGGTTCATGACTTATCGTCGCGGATTGTCTTTTGCGTGAACAGGATCAAGAAACCCAAACGCAGCATCCTCGGCCTGAATCCCTGGCCCGGCCGGGAACCGGACCTGCTGCTCTTTGCGTCTTATCATTTCATCGATGCGATCTATCACGTGTAAGGTCTGATCCGAGAACTTTCGCGCGAACAGCACCTCTCCGGATCCCCACTCGTCCTCGACCCATATCCGGTCCAGCGATCCGAAGAACTGGACGTGCTTTTCAGTCAGGAGCATCGGGTGAGACAAATTGGGAGGGTAATCTCTGTAAAATGGGCTCCTCCGGCATCGGGGTTGCAACGGCGAGTTGCCAAGAATTGTGTGATAGAACCATTCGTCGGGGGCTGAAAAGGAATTTTGGAAGTACGCCTCCACGTGCGGGTTTTGGATCGCGAACTCTACAATATATTGGCACGCGTTCCTGGACAGTGACCAAGAGGCATCGCCGGCATAAGCCTGGAGGCCAACGAGGTGTTTGCGGTAGTCACGCCGCGCCAGTCCAAGCTTTCCCAGCGCACGCGTCGCAATCCGCAAGAGTGGCTTACTGGAGGGGTATCTGAACGCCTCAAGCCTGGACAGAGGATAACCAGGTGCCGGCATCTTCACCAGGCTTAGGAATTCCGAGTCACGATTCTCCGCAAAAAACCCTTGAATGTACTTGCCGCTCCGCAACGGATAATCGCTTCCTTGCAAGAATACGAGGTAATCATACCGTTGCGGGGAGTCGAGCGCCCGCCGCATTAGTCGCATCGTTGCCTCTACTATCGAGAATTCACCCCAATAGACAGGTATGCGCGGCTCAATAAAGGTCACATGCTCGCCACTGATGCCGGAGAATTGCCGGATATCCGACTTCGCGTCCACATGAATGAAGAACCCACAGCCATCGCAGGAGAGCATCTCGATCGCCCTCTTCTGAACCTGCGGATTACTGTGAACGAGCATCAAATACGCGATTTTCATTGGCTCCCGTCCGCGGCGATTTCGGGCACAAGGGTCGCGCCCCGGGGCACCTTCGACGAAGCGCGCGCACGAACCTTGGCGCGCTCCGGCACGGGCATGCTTCCCATCAGGAGCGTCAACCATAAGAGGCCCCCTCCCAACGCGGCCTCAGTTACGTTGTAAAGAAGCAGAAGAGACCACAGGCCAAGGCTTAATGACGCCAAGGGCGTTAGCGGGTTGAGCTGCTTGCAGATCCTGCGATAGGTCGCGATCAAGAACGCGCAAACCAGCAATACCCCAATCACGCCGAGATCAAGGTATGTCTGTAGATACCCATTATGCGCCTCAAACACATTGTCGCCGGTCAGTCTCTCCCACACCCACTGGATGCGGGGACCAAGCCAGAAACTCTGATAGCCGCAGCCCACGAGCGGATTGATCGGCACGCTCAGAAGAACCTGCCAAATGCGAGTTCTGTCGGACATGTCGGCGGTTCCGCCGACCGCCTCCGACATCTGTCCGCCCAGGCCGAAGAAAGTCAGCATCCAATAGATAAGAAAGATCGATGGAGCCATCACTTTGAGCCAACCAATATGGCGCTGGCCTAACTTGCTCTGCGCCGCAGCGATCATCAGGCATCCGAGGATCAGGCAGACCGTCGAGGTTTTGCTCCCACACAGATTTAGTAGGTAAAGAGCCATGCCGATAAAGGCGGTATTTACGAGAATGATCCGTCTGACGCGTTTGTCCCTTCGTTGATTCCAGCGCGTGGCAGCATCCCAAAAGAAGAAAATCCCGCTCGCCAGACACAGCAGGCCGAGCATGTTCTTGCTCGTCGATACCCCTGCGAACTCCATAGACCCCCACCTTGACCATGTTCTGCCAAGATTAGGGTAATAGTTGACAAGTACGATGGACAGCGGCACGGTCAAATAGTAAAGCCGGCGGAGTACGGTGCGCACCGCTTCAAGGCGGTTACGGTCAGTCAGAATGACTAGGACCGCCAGGTATAACCCCGCATCACGAAACCACTTCTTGAAAGTTGCGAGCGGAAAATCCGACCACGCAACGCTGAGCAGAGCAAACCCCAGAAATAGGACAAGAGCAGAATTCTGCGACACGAACTTGCGCCACTGGAACGAGCGTGAAACGAGGATCACGAATGCCAGCAATATGAGAAGAGAAAAGATGGCGCGGTCCAGCGGGTTTCCCTCCTCCAAAGCTTGCTCAAGGCTAGAGGCATAGGAAAATTGGAGCCACATGGACGGCGTCCGCGATGCGATGAAGAAGAGCCAAATCAGGGGCACCCACAACGCCGCCGAAGCCTTGGGCTCCCGGGCCGGGTCGAAGCAGAAAAGGGCCAGGAGCGAAACAAGCCAGACTGATAGAACCAAAGTGGGAGGCATTATGGTTTGACAGCTTGACGGCGCATCCTACGCCGCCGCCACAAAGTTTCCCCGCAGCCATTCCTCCAGAACGACCAGGCTGAACAGAATCTTGTGGTGATCGCTGGCGCCCGACCGGTGCTGCTCGAGAAGCCCTCGAACCGCGGCTGGCCGCAAATAATCGAATATGTGTGATTGCCGATCGAGCAACATTCCTTCCAATTTCCGCGATTGCGCTTCCCGGAACCATTCATCCACGACGTTCGTGGCAAAGCCGCGCTTTTTCCGCCGCAGAATTGTCGCAGGCAGAAAGGCCTTGCAGACCTCGCGGTGCAGCCATTTACCGCCACCGTTCCGCACCTTGAAGCTTGCGGGAAGTCTTTCCCCATACTCGACGACTTCCTTGTCCAGGTAGGGCACGCGCACTTCGAGGCTGTGCGCCATGGAAAGTTTGTCGCCATACATCAGCAACTCATCCGGCAGGGTCGACCGTAACTCGATGAACTGAAGCCCGCCGAGCTCGTCGGTCTTGTCCATCAGTTCGGAGAACTCCTCCCACGACCTCAGAATTTCATCCCCCGCCGCGGCTGGCAAAACGTCCGCTTCAAAAAGGCCATCGACTTTATCGCCGGGCAAGAGCGAGAGCACCTGTTGATATCTTCGCAAGCGCTCCGGCGTGTCCAGCGAGCGCACGCCTCGCTTCAAGGTTTCATTCCTCGGCAGCGCCTCCACCGCGGACGAAATCGGTCCTCGCACCCAGTTGGGCAACCGTCCCCAGAGCGGGCCGTAGCGAGTTCCTAAATGGCGGCGATACCCACCGAAGAGTTCGTCCGGACCTTGACCGATAAGCGCAACCTTGACATCTTGCCGCGCCCTTTCGCAAACAAAAAACATGGGCAAAACCGAAGACGTCGCCACCGGCTCTTCCATGAACTCGACGACCCGCGGCAACGACTCCTCGAAGGTTCGCCGATCGAGCAACACCTCTGTGTGTTTCGAACCGAAGACGGCGGCTGTTTGCGCAGCGTCCGCCAGTTCGTCGTCGGCAAAAACGTTCCCGTAGCCAACCGTGAACGTGCGCCAGGAACTTCCGTAGAGATTCATGAGCGCCAGAAGCAGCGCGGAATCGATCCCCCCGCTCAGCAACAGTCCCAGAGGCACGTCGCTCAGCAAGTGCCGCTTAACGGCACGCTTGTAAATTTCCAGCAACTCCTCCCGCGCCGCGCCTTCAGTTTTCGCCGGAGAAAATGGCTCGGGATGGAAACGGTACCAGCGCTTCAGCCTGTACCCGCCGTCTTCGAAAATCAGCATAGTTCCGGCCGCAAGCTTCCGGATGCCCTTGAAAACCGTGTAAGGCGAAGGAGTAAAACGATACCGAAGAAAAAGATTTATGGCGGTGGGATCAGGCTCGGGAGTCTCTTTCGCCACCGCCAGGATGGTTCGGATCTCCGAACCGAACAATACTTTGCCGCCTTCGATTTTGTAATAGATGGGCTTGATACCGAACGGATCCCGTGCGATTACTAGCCGCCGCTTCCGTTCGTCCCAGATCGCGAGGCCAAACATTCCGTTCAGGCGGTTGAACACCTCATCGCCCCACTGCTTATAGCCGAGGACGATCACTTCCGTGTCGCAATGGGTCCGGAAGACGTACCCGAAACTCTCGAGTTCGCGCCGCAGCTCGGGGAAGTTGTAGATTTCGCCATTAAAGACTACGCGGACCAATCCCTCTTCATCCGACATGGGCTGGTGCCCGCCCTCGATATCGATGATGGAGAGACGGCGAAAACCCAGTCCAAGCGGACCGTCGACGTAGTAGCCCTCGTCGTCGGGGCCGCGATGCACCATGCTGCGTGCCATCTTCTCTATGTCGCGGCGTAAGACTGGAACCGGCCGCTCGTAGTTAAATTGTCCGCAAATTCCGCACATTGAGAGCCTACGCCTTTACCCTGGAAACATTTACAGACTGACCACTTCGCAACAGCAGAAACGAAAGGCTGCGAAACAGTTGCGCCTGCGCCCAGCGATGCATGGGAACGTTGTCCCAGCCGAGAAATAATTGCCGTGTTCGAAAGCAACCGTCGGGCTTTTGCCACACTGTTAGAACCTGATTCACAACACCGTCCACCAGCCGGTCCAGCTTTTCGAAGCGGCCCCGTAGCAAAACTCCGAGATTGATGCACTCAGCGTAGTCGTACAACTCCCGGCGATAAATAATGAGTCGCGGAGGCAGTGCGAAAGGCTTGGGCACGCCCCGTTCATCGAACAGGTTGCGAACGTAGTAATCGACTCCCCGCTCGATCGCCCCGGTGATCTCCTTGTTACCGGTCAGCGCCTCGATTTTGGCAAGGGCTTTCATCACAAAGCAGGTGTGAAAGTGATCGATGAAGTGCCTCTTCCCGTCTCTGGCGTAATGCCAGGAGCCGTCCGCATTCTGAGATTCAAGCACAAAATAAAGATTCCTATCGGCCACTTTCTGATAGCTATCCTCTGAGAAATCCATCGCCGCCTGCGTCAGCATAAACGCCCGATAAGCATTCGCATTCATGACGGCCACCGATTGCTCGGGCGTTGGAGTGTAGGAACACGCAGATGCCCTCTCTGAAGTCTCGAAATCCGCATAATCGCGCAGGCCATGCTCCGCAATCGATCGCATAATATCCCGCCAGCGAGGATTGTTATCGATCGCGTGCACTTCCCTGAATGCTTCGTAGACGTAAGGCACGGTAGTGATTAGCGGTGTTCCTTCCCAGATCGTGCCTCGTACCGTTCCCCAGTTGAATGGGTAACCCCAGCAGCACCGCTCGTGACCTGCGCAGCGGGTTTGCTCAAGCACTTGCAAAAAGTGCAGCGCGCGACTGTAGTGCCCGTCGTCATTCAAATGCCTGGCCAAAAACGCGAACCCCATCGCGTAATGCGCGTCCGCAATAGGGAATCTTTGGCGTTTCCAAAAAAGCTTTCGCGCCGACGGTAGAAAGGCCTCACAGAAGATGATTGGAGCCACGGCCATCGTGCCGAGTAGAGGCTGGCGATAGTAGAGTTGCTTGGCGTTTCGGCACAGGTCACTAGCGTAAAACGTCTGAAAATCGTACGAGGTCTCTCCGTAGCTATCGAGCCAGGAGATGAAACGGCGCACGCCCGCCGAGACTTCTACGAGCGGCAAACTGTCGGTGTCGGCGTTCGAAAAAACATCGATTTCGGCGGGTGCAGGCGAGGTCATCTTAAGTCCTTTGTCTTGTCTTTCAAGGAAAATCGCAAGAAGAAATTCGTTACCAGAAAAATTCGCGGGCTGACTACGATTCACTTTGCGGGACTGGTTCGAGCGCCGCTCGGTTCCGCGGGCAGAAGCTCGAAATTATTAATCTTCTTGAACCTGCACAGCGACGAGATAATGGATTTCAGTTTCTGCATCTGCTCGGCGCGATGAAATCGCATAAGTTCAGGCGAGACCGGCCGCTCCATACGGGTCAAAAAGGCGGTCAGGTAACCCGCAAACAACGCGCTACCTAAAACCACATAAGGACGCTTCGGCACCCGATACATGCAACGTATAATCTGCCAAAGCGGATGTCCGCCGAGGATGTAATCTTTCTTTCCGTAGGCAAAGTTCGAGGCCACAATACCGCGGTCGGCCGTTCCCAGTGGCCGATGATGCAAGAAGGACTTTTCTCGAAACGACCGCGTGTTCCAGCCGATCATTCGGGCGGTCATAACCGCCATCCAATCGATACCGCCGACCTTGCTCGGAACATAGCCGCCAATCTCCTCGAAGCACTGCCGCCGAAAGATCTGGCACTGCCCGGAAACATACGTCTGTCCCTCGAAACTGTCAGTAGCCGAATTGTATCCGCTGGGCTCGGTGAATACTGTGCCAGCTACACCCAGCCGGCTGTCCTGGCCGAACTTGGAGAGTAGAAACTCGAAATGATCGGCGTCCAACGAGACATCAGCATCCAAATTCCCAATGATGTCGTACTGCAGCCCCTTAACGCGTTCCAATCCGGCATTGAATGCGTGGACCTTCGCCGCGAAATGCCGTTCCTTCCGCACCGGACGATTTACCACCTCAATCCAGCTATACCGTTCCGCGTATTTCGCTGCAATCTCCCCAGTCGCGTCCGTCGAACCGTCGTTCACAATAACCCACTTCAGCGGCAGCACCGTCTGGGCCACAACCGATTTGAGCGTCTCCTCAATGAAGCGCGCTTCATTGCGACTGGGAGAAATCAGCACGTACCGCAGGTTGTTCGTTCCGTTGTCCATCAGGACACCAACTCTCAACTTTCTCTATGACTGCTGCACCCGCGTTGTGGAAGCGCTGATCGCCCTTCTTGCTCCGCTCCGTCCGCAGTTGCGAGATTGCCGCTGTCGCGCGTACGCCTTTGCTTTATCAAACCGCTGTATACGCTTTCTGTAATCTGCCCGACGGTCTGCCACGAATGGCGACTGCTGGAATATGCCTGGATGCGATGCCGATAGGTTGCCGCATCTTTGTAGAATTCACTCTTGAAAAATGCCTCCAAGGTATCGGCCAGCGCCGTCGAATTGCCGGGCTCAAAAACCAATCCCGCTCTGCCCTCCGTCAGTTCCTCGCCGAAACATCCGACGTCGGAAGCGATCACCGGTAAACCAAATCGATAAGCCAGGAATAAAACTCCGCTCTCGAAAATGTTCTTATACGGCAGAACCAGAACATCCGCCGCTTTGAAATACAACTCAGTCTCATGGTCTGGGACAAACTCGAGCCGACACAGAATGCGGTGGGAAGCCTCATTGTCTGCAATTGCCCGCCGGATACCCTCTACATAGTCCTCGAATCCTTTCATCGGCTCGCCGGCAATCATCAATCGGGCACTCGCGTCGCGCGGCGCCAGACGATGAAAAGCTTCGACCAGACACTCCAGCCCCTTATACGGAACGATCCGTCCATAGAAAAGAATCGTCCTCTCCTCAGGCCGAATCCCCAACCGGTCCTTCGCCTGGTTTGTAGTGAGTTCCGTATCGGGCACTAGGATGTTTATCCCGAAAGGAATCACAGCCACCCGTTCCGGAGAAATACCGAATTCCTGAACTAGCTCATCTTTCATCTTCTCAGTGTGAACAAAGATATGGTCCGTGCAGCGATATTGGATGCCTAGCGTCTTTCGGTTCAAGATTGAATCGCATAAATCTCGTTTGGCCCTGTTTACATTGTGCGCCGTCAGTAGAACCTTTTTCCCAAGAAGCTTCATGTAGAACGTCAGAAGTGTTCGGTCGAAGTATTCCAGCTTACTGTTCCACAAGATGTGAACAATCCTCGGCGAGCGGAATGTGATATAGACAAGCAGCCGCGAGTAATAGGCCATCAACTGGAACAGCTTTACCGCAACACTGGCGTTTGCCTGTATACCGCCGAGATCAACAAAGCTGATCCGCTCTGATGTATGGAACTCGACGTGATCGACGCGATCACCGCCAACCACATGAACGCGTGTGCCGCCGCGGCTAAGCGTCGTGGCTAATCCATAGGTATAAGAAAGGTCTTGTCCGCCGGTCAAGAGCGCCACTGCACCCGTAACCAAATCTTCTTCGCAGACTTCGGATTCCGGAGTTTTCGTTTTGCGTCTTACGGCTTTCGGCATTCTGGTCCTTCTTCTAAAACACTTAAGGACTAGCATCAGATCGGTAGCCCGTTATCGACAGACTGCAAACGCCCGAAGCTTCACTACGATTCCAGGCGCGAGGGCTACCTAGGCGGATTCGACAAACAGTCGATGCGCCAATTCCAGGGACAGCAGCCGGTGAATCTCATCTGTATGGTTCTCGTCTCCGCGCAAGTGGCCATTTACCACCCGCTCGACTCCTGCACGGTTGACATACGGACGCGCCAGCGCACGATCATCCAAAAGAACATCGCGTACGTAATCACGCAACTGGTCTCTATACCAAACGCGAAAATGGTACGGCTTGTGACGTCCGAGCCATATACGGTCCAGATGCAGGGGGGCGAACATATGATCGATTCGCGCCATCCACTGCGGCATACCCATGTCATACGCGTATTCGGCTTTAAAGAAAAACTCAAGGTATATGTGTGTCAAGGCACTGTTGAGCCCGCCCGAGCCTCGATCGGTTCCTATTTTCGCAAGCGCCGGGTTCCCTTCACGGATCAGCCGAGCCCGTACTTTTTCATTCGCAGCAATGGCGTCCGAACGCGGAGCCCGGTACGCAGTCTTGACGACCTCATTATCAAGAAACGGCGAGCGAATCCCGACCTGCGTCTGTTCCAGTCCCAGCACGCCATAGTGATGCCATGGCGATTGCCGAAACGCCACAAAGGAGATGGGATGGCCGTCGCGTGCCGCGTTGTAGGTTCTTATTCCCAAGCCAATCTGCTCGCGGAGAGGTTCAAACAGCACCGCAGCGGGCTCTGCTGCCTTGAACATTACCGCCTGCAGCATAATCTCGCTGCCATAAGTGCCCACCATACGCACGGGTGCGATCTCTCGAACCTTCTCCTGTACATAAAGGTCGGCGGAGCGGCTGAGATCCACACCCGCGTCCGTCAAATAAATCGAGCGCTCTGCATAATGCGCAAAATGCGACAGGAACTCCGGCCCGGCCGTGATCACCTGGTGAGGCTGCTGACAAATCTTCGCGACCCGCCGCGCGATTTTTACATCCTGATGATCGCGATACGTGCTTCCCCACGTGTAGCAAGGCAGAGAGTTTGGCTCCGCCTTATGCCACGCCAAAATGATGCGCGTGTCCAGACCACCCGTCACCGACATCCCCACCCGCTCGCGCCCGTTGAAATAACGCGGCAGATTGACGACAAAGGCGCTTCGCAGTTGACGATAGTACTCTTCCGGATCCAGCGCCTCCTGCTCCTCCCACTCCTTCGGCTCAAAGTAAGATTTCTTTGCCTCGAGCTCACCATTACGAAAAACCCAGGCCGAACCCGGAGGCAGGAGATAAATCCCCGGAAACAGCGTTCGATCCTCCAGCACACACCCGCAAGCAATGAATTCTCCAAGTCCCCGCGGATCGGTGCTGCGCAGTTCCGGTCGCACCTTCAGAATGGCCTTGGCTTCTGCGGCAAAATAAAAGGCGTCCTTGGACTCGTGATAATACAGCCGCTGCAACCCATAGCGGTCGTTGAACAAAGTCGTCGTGCCCTGTTGACGATCCGCGACTACTCCGTGAAATCGCCCATTCAACCCCCTGGGGAAATCCGTCTCGTCTTCGCGGCGATGAACCAAGTAAGACGAATCCCCATCCGAGAACTGGTGCCCCCGTTGCCGAAGCGCGTTCTTCAAATCAGGCGCCGGAAATTCCTCGCCCGAGAAGAAAAGTGTCATCCCACCACTTTCGTTGCGAATCGGCATGCCATCCGCAAACGATCCACGTCTCGCGACCCAGCCGATGTAGATGCCAAGTTCCGGATCACTCCAGGTACCGCAGTTATAAAACGACTCATGGCGCAGACACTTCACCATGTCGAGCAACTGCTGCTCGGCGATCGCTTGCGGCATCTTCGTGATGAGACCAACTAATCCGGGCAAAACAGGCTCCTAGAACGACTCTGCTTTTAGGTGAAATCTGTGTTGATACCAACGGCTGCGAAGTTCGCGCAGTTTCGCCGCCAACGATTCCGGCATGTGTTCAGCCAAGCGCCGATGCAGGCCGAGTCGAAACGCCAAAGCACCCCACCGCGTAAGTGGAACGTAATAGCGGGGTACATCCACTCGCTGAAACCCATTCCGCTCCTTGAAATCGCTCAAGCTGCTCTTCGCCTTGTTTCCGTAAGCGAAGTTCGCGTAGACGAGGCGCGTTATTCCTACGTTGGCAGACGAGCGTACAGCCTGGGCGACTAGCGCGTTTGTTGGAGCCTTATCGCGGTAGCTGATGAGCGACAGGATGTGCATCAATCCCGCCTGCGTTCGCTCGTCGTTCATCGTGAGCTTGATGAAACCAATTAACTTGTCGCCGTCGAAGGCGCCGATGAAAATGCTGCTATCGAGAAATGTGGCGCTCATGGCCCGCACCGCCTCCAAACTCTTGCCATAGTGCGGAAAGCGCCGCCCCTGTCTTACCGGCACCTCGTTATAGATCTCCCAAATTCCGCGGACGAGCGCGTCGTCAAAAGGCACTTCTCGGACCGTAATCCCCTTTTTCTCCGCTTGCTTAGCCTTGTTGCGGGCCTTAAAGCCGATTTGTTGCGTCCACCAGTGATCAAACGTAGACACTGGCAAAACGGCCATGTTGTCCCATTCAAAAGGGTACGTATGTTGTGGGGAAGTCTCTGGCAACGCCTGCAGAAACGTGAAAAGATCTGCCCGCGTGTTGGAACCGCGCAATGCAGAGACTGCAGACTCCGGATCTGACAGGAATTTGTAACCCTCACCGTCAACGTGCGCAACCCGGCAAGGCCGACCTTGGACGAGCAATCTCCTGCCTTCGAAACAACGTTCTTCCGTTCTCTTATTCATCTGTTGTCCATCTCTGCTGATTGATTGATCCCGAATCGGACCGCGTTCTTGGGATCACGGAATTGGATTTGTGAAGTTCTGCCTGCCGAAGATCAGAATTTGGCGGAGAGGGAAGGGATTCGAACCCCCGGATGGTTTTACCCACCACAACCAATAAGCCGGCTGCTGCCTTAGCCAAACGGCGACCTCTCCGTGATTCTAGAACGTTAAGTTTTTTGCGTCGTGCCCCGCGGCTGGAGTGCAATTCGCGGAAAGGATCACGTCGTACTGGCCGGTCGCGATAGGTTCGCAGCAACTCTGCGGTTTTCCATCCGAAAGAGCGCCTTGTCCCAGGATTTCTCAACAGAATGTTTCCATCCAGACAGGGTAGTTTGGACACGCTTGGCGATCTCGGGGCCAAACGTCGCCCGGATCCATGCAAATTTCCACGACGAGCGCGGAACTTCCAGTTGCCCTCCCAAATCCCGAGCCATCCGCTCCGCCATGCTAACAATATCGGGCCTTTGGGGATAAAAGAATGGCAACCAAGTTTGCAGATACCTCACACACGCAGCCCGAACTCTTTCACTGTCCTCCAACGACCTTAGATAACCGACGTGCAGCTGCATAGAAAGCCAATGGGCGTCGATTCTCACGTTTGAAAGGCCAACGTAGCTCAGGCTGCCGTACCCGAAGCTGCGGTAGTGCACTCTCGCATCAGGCACGAATCGCACACTATCACTTGCCAGAAGGATCCGGCAGAAGTACTCGTTATCATCGTCTCCAAGCAACCTTGTGTCCCACGGGCCGGCGGCTTCGGCAAGTTCACGACTGACAAGCCACGTGGCGGTCTGCATGTACAAATTCTGGCCCATCCTTCGCAACAACCATTCTGAAGGTGAAAGATCGCACCACAGCGCCGTCCGCACGAATTTCGCTTTATGACTTCGGTACCTGAATTTCCCCCAAGCTGCAGATACAAGCGTCCGTTTGCTAGCGCATTGGTTCAGAATCTCCATCTGCCGCTCGATCTTTTCAGGAGCCAAAAGGTCATCCGCATCCAACCACTGAATATAATCTCCGTGGCTAAGAGAGAAGGCGCGGTTTCTCGACGCAGCAGCGCCCTGATTTTGCTGCGTAACCACCCGGAAGGTATCCGATTCCCACTGGCGCGCAATCGTTAACGTTCTATCAGTAGAGCCATCATCGACCACCACAATCTCTTTTCGTTCCCATGTTTGCGCGACCGCCGAGCGGATTGTGTCAGCAATCCATTCCTGCGCATTAAAAGCCGGGATGAGAATTGAGACCAACGGTTTCAACATAAGTGTCTCCACAACAATTCCTCACGTGCCAGTTGGGTCATCTCGCCGACCACATCACGAATGTTGGTATTGGTTGGTATAGCTATGAATGTGCAGGGAAGTGCTAGTAAACGAGCGAGACAATCTACTGCGCTACGTAGCTAGAGCCTGTGCCACCTGCGGCGTCGCCGAAATGCCACCAATCCCGATATAGTGGAACCCGTTCGCGAGCACATCTTCCCGAGAGAGAGCATTCCGCCCATCGACGATCAGCGGTCGCTCGACCAGCGTGGCCAGACGGCTCCAATCGATCTTCCGGAACTCATCCCACTCGGTAAGCAACAGAACCGCATCGGCTTCCTTGGCAGCATCATAGGGATCGCTGCAATAGGTGATGTCCGGGATTTCCTTCTTAGCTTTTTCCATCGCCTCGGGGTCGTAAGCGCGGATCTCCGCTCCCTCCGCCTGCAACCGGCGAATAATCGAAAGCGCGGGCGCGAAACGAATGTCGTCGGTATTGGGTTTGAAGGCCAGGCCCCACACCGCAATCTTCTTCCCGCGCACTACCCACAGTTCATTTCGCACTTGCTCGACAAAGCGCTCGACTCGCCCCTGATTGATCTTCTCGACCTCTTTCAGCAGAGAAAAGTCGCACCCAGATTTCTCCGCGATTCGAATGAAGGCCTGCACATCCTTCGGAAAGCAGAATCCTCCAAACCCGATTCCCGGATTCAGAAACGCTGGCCCAATTCGCGGATCCAACCCCATCCCGTGGGCAACCTTGGTTACATCCGCTCCGACCACCTCGCACAGATTTGCCACCATATTGATGAACGAAATCTTCATCGCCAGGAACGAATTCGACGCATGCTTAATCAGCTCTGCCGAATTTGTGTCGGTTGCCAGAAAGACCGGGTACTCGCGCTCTGGGCAATCGGTATGGATGGGGCAAGTAAACTTCTGTGTGACGATAGGTTCATAGATTTCGCGTAGAAGCTCTGCCGCACGCGTCGAATCAGCTCCGATCACAATCCGGTCAGGATGCAAAAAATCCTCGACCGAAGTTCCCTCCCGCAAAAATTCCGGATTGGACGCCACGTCATACTTCAATCCGTTTGTACTGTGCACCGACAGGTGCTTGCGCAACTGCGCACCGGTCTGTACCGGTACTGTGCTTTTTTCGATGATGAGACGATACCCGGTCGCCCGCTTTGCGATCGCTCGCGCGACTCCTTCGATCGCCGACAGATCGGCGTCGCCATTCGGCAATGGAGGCGTTCCCACGCAAATAAAAATCGCATCTCCCCAGACAATTGCCTCTTCGGTCGACCCGAAGCTCAACCGGCCATTCTTTCGAACCGCCGCGATAACGTCTTCCAGATGCGGCTCGAAAAGCGGCATCACCCCACTCTGCAGTTTGGAAAGCTTTTCCGCATCACTTTCGCCGCAGAAAACTTCGTGACCGACTTGAGCCAGGCAAGCTGCCGTCGTTAATCCCACGTAACCCGCGCCAATCACGGAGAGCTTCATTCTTCTTATTCCTTATCTCGAAATTCCGAAAAATTCAAAGCGATCTAGGCCGTCCGATCGGCAGTTGCCAACACATCAACATCGGCCTCGGACTGCTTGCGCCTGAACTTAGCGTTGAAAGCCGCGACCTCCCGAACCACGCGTCCCTGCTGCCCCTGAGTAAGATTCGGGAACATCGGCAACGATACGATTTCAGCGGCAATTTCTTCGCAGACCGGAAAATCCCCTTCCGCGTAGCCAAGCGATTCATAAGCCCGCTGACGATGCAGCGGAATCGGATAGTGAATCCCGCAGCCGATCCCCGCCTTCCCCAAATGCGCCATCAAACCTTCGCGATCTTCAGTCCGCACCACATAAAGATGATAAACCGCGCGCGACCACGATGGTTCATATGGGACTTGCACTCCCGCGTCCGAAGCCGCCAGCAGACGGCCGTACTCCGCCGCCCGTTCGCGCCGCTTTTCATTCCAGCCCGCCAGGTGCTTCAACTTCACGCTCAAAATTCCCGTCTGGATCGAATCCAGCCGCCCGTTATATCCCTCGATATCGTGATAATACTTCTTTGCCTGGCCATGGTCTCGGATCATCTTGCAAGTGTCGGCCAGCTTCGAATCGTTAGTAGTGATCGCGCCACCTTCGCCGCATGCTCCCAGGTTTTTTCCCGGATAAAAACTGAATGCAGCAGCGCGTCCTATAGAGCCGGCGCGAAACCACTTATTATGTTTGCGCGAAAAATACTCAGCCCCGTGAGCCTGGCAAGCATCTTCCACCACGATCAAACCAAATCGCTCTGCCAGTTCGCCAATCGCGTCCATATCGGCCATCTGACCATAAAGATGGACAGGAACAACCGCCGTAACCGGGCGCCCGCTCCTCTTGCTAACGAGTTTGCCGTCCTCCGAGACCGCGCACTGTGTCTCCAGATACTCGCGCAGCTTTTCCGCATCCATGTTGTAGGTGCGCTCGTCGATGTCGACGAATTCCGGCAGTGCACCCGCTTGCGAAATGGCTTCGGTCGTCGCGATGAACGTATGTGGAACCGTGACCACCACGTCGCCCGCCTTCACGCCCGCCGCCATCAACGCGAACCGCAGAGCGTCCGTGCCGCTGTTGACTGCGACCGCGCGTTCCGTGTGGCAGAACGCGGCAAACTCTTTTTCAAAATTCTCCACCATCGGCCCGCCAATAAAGCCAGCCGTCCGGATAACCTGCTGAAACACCGCGGTCAACTCCTGTTCGAGTTCGACGTGCGGCGTGACCAGATCAAGAAAAGGAATGTTTTGCGAATGATTATTTCCCGAATGACTCACTGCGCTACCCCCGTTTCAATTTGACGAAGAATTTTTGCCGGATTGCCGGCCACGATCGTATTGGCCGGAACATCTTTCGTGACCACCGCGCCCGCGCCCACAATGGCGTTTTCTCCAATGCAGGTATTGGCCAAGATGGTCGCGCCGGAGCCGATCGAGGCCCCCTTCTTCACCACCGTCCGCTCCACCCGCCAATCGGCTTCCGTCTGCAAGCCGCCCGCAGCGGTCGTCGCCCGCGGATACAAATCGTTAATGAACATCACGCCGTGCCCGATAAAAACGTTATCTTCGATGGAAACGCCTTCGCAGACAAAAGTGTGGCTCGAAATCTTGCAGCGTTTACCAACCGTCGCGTTTTTCTGGATCTCGACAAAAGCGCCGATCTTCGTCTCGTCGCCAATCTCACAGCCATAAAGGTTGATGAACTTGGAGAGTTTTACATCCCGTCCAAGCTTCACGTCGGGTGCAATGCATACGTATGTGTCCATAGTTTTCGAAGAGAAAGATTTCAAAGCGAAGGATTTCAATGCGGAGAGTTCAATACTTCAATACGAAGATTTCAATTCGAGGAACTCAATCGGCCGCCGCCGGCTCAACCGCGTAATTCCAATTCGCCGACAAGCTGGCGACAGGTGTGACCGCACGCCCACTCGCGGATCCGATACCCAGCGAAAGCTCGCGATGAAGGATGGCGAGAGCCAGTTTCACCTGCTCCTGCGTCACAACAAACGACAAGCTGCAATCCGACGCGCCTTGTCCGGTCGCGATAACGTTGATATTTTCCTGACCAAGCGCGACCAAAGCCCGCGCTGCTATCCCGGAGTCGGCCCGCAGATTCTGGCCGACCATGGTGATCACGGAAACCGTGGACTCAACCACGCTGTATCTTTGTCCGCCCTGCTGCCGATCGGCTGTAAATTCTCGCTTCAGCGCATCGGCCGTGCGCTCGGCAAACGCTGCCGTCACCACCAGCGAGATCACGTTATGAGAGTGAGAAGAAGATTGCGAGAACAGCACATCCGCCCGAACCGTACTCGCCGCTCCCACCGCACGCGTCAGCATGTCGGCAGCGTCTTTCTGGCAGCCTTGCGACGTCGGCCCCGCCACCGTAATCAGTGCCGCGTCGCGGATGGCCGTCAACGCCTGCACTCCCGCTGCGTGAGACGAACCGGTCGGCGTAATCTTTGTGCCCGGCTCGCAAGGAGCGAACGTGTTCTTGATCCAGATCGGAATCCCACTCTGCATCACCGGACGCAGCGTCTTCGGGTGCAGCACCTTCGCCCCGAAATGCGCCAACTCCGCCGCCTCGCGATAGGAAATCTCGCCGATCGTGCGCGCGTCTTCCACCAGCCTCGGATCAGCCGTCAACAGCCCGGCCACATCGCTCCAGATAACGACTTCGTCCGCGTCGAGCGTCGCGCCCAGTATGGTTGCCGAATAGTCGGATCCGCCACGCCCCAGCGTCGTCAGTACACCTTCTTCATTCGCCCCGATAAAGCCAGTCACCACCGGCACGATGCCTTTTTCGAGCAGCGGCGCCAAGCGACCTTGGCATCGTGCACGCGTCGGCTCCAGCCACGGTTCCGCTCCGCCGTGATAAGAATCGGTCACGATCAGCTCCGTCGCTTCGATCGCCTCGCTGGCAACTCCGTTTTCCTCGAGCGCAGCCGCGACCAGCGGAGCGCACAACCGCTCGCCCAGCCCCGAAATCGCATCCAGTGCACGCGGCGTCAATTCGCGCAGAGAAATGATGTCTTGACACAGCCGTTCACCTTCGGCAAAGAGACCATCAAGCGTCCGCTGCAGCCGGAGGCGCTGGTCTAAAGAATGAATCAAAGCCATGAGCGCGTCGTCGTGCTTCTCTCTCAACTGAGCGAAAACCTCAGCGACCCCGCTTTCATTTCCGGCCTTCGATTCCGTCGCCGCCGCGATCAGCTTGTTGGTCACGCCGCCCATCGCTGAAACAACCACTGCGACGCTCGATTCGTGCGCGGCGTTTCGAATAATCTCGACCACTCTTCGAATGCAGGCAGCATCTCCCACCGACGTGCCGCCAAACTTCATCACCTGCACCGGCCTTCTCATTTCCCTGCTATCTTCGCGGCAATCTCCGCGGCGAAGCTGATCAGACGAAGCCTTCATCATCGACGTCTCGGAAATCTCGCGATTCACATCGCCACGCGAATACCACCTACTCTGCTTCCGGCCCCGAAGCACACACGTGTGAACCAACTTCGGCGTGTCCCACGGAACATCGTGATATCCCGTCCGCAGAAATTCGCTATGCGGATCCCTCGCCCACTCGTGCGGGAAGAGCGCAATCGTGTCACTCTCTGTAACCGCTGGCGCGATTCGACTCGGATGTCCAGAAACCGCACTGTATAAGGCTCCCGGCAAGTCGTGCCCAGTGCCGAGCATGATGTGCCCCACCTGCGTTGCCCTCGGATTCATCTCGATGAGGTAAGCATGCCCGGTCGCCCCTTCCAGCATGAAATCAAATCCGTATATGCCGGAAAGCCCCATTCGCCGAACCACCTTTTCCACCGCGTCCGACATTTCCGCATTCTCGATCAACCGCACCACAGTCGCGTGGCCCGCAGCAGTGCACTTGCGAAGCACCTCGAAATGCAGGCTCGCCAGAACAGCGCCCGTCCAGCAAACAATTGTGCTCGTAGCTTCATGCCCCGCCACAAACGATTGAGCGCTGACTACCGGATGCTGTCGGCGCACCGACCGCGAAAGCAAAGTAGTATCGCGATCGACTAACGCTCGCTTCATCGCTCGAGCTAGAAGCGGTGGCGCGTGCAGCTTGCGAAAGGCACGCTGCGCCTCTTCATCGGTGCGAACCACCCGCACACCCTTGCCTCCCGACGTACCATCGGCCTTCAACACAGCCGGGAGCCCCACCTTCTCCACACAGTTCGAAATATCCGAGGCAGCCTCAATTGCGCCTGTGCTCGGAATCCGTATGCCCTCTTTGCAAGCGAGCTCCATGAAAGCCGCTCGCGATTGTGCGATCGCAAAAGACTCTGCCGACCCCAGAGATCGCTCAATCAAAGCTCCTATTTCTTCTGTGTCGCGCGAGTACCGCTCTCGCCGACTATAAAGATCATGCAGATGCCTCGTCGCCAGATCGTCTCCCGGCACAATCAGGTCCGGTTTCGAAAGCGCGATCGCGCGAACCAGCGACCGCAGCGGCCTCAGCCCCTGATAATTATGTCTGCGGGACGCAGCTTGCGTTTCACCCACCGGATGCTGCGTCGGGCAAAGCATTTCAACTCGAAAACCAGCGCCGGCAAGAGCGACGGCGAGCCGCGCCGTCGGCACCCAGTTGGTCGTAGTTACGATTAGGACAGTTGGTTTCACAGGTAGGATTTTCGTTTTCGCTCGCGCGACATTAGATGATCGATCAGATGTAAACCAGCTCGCCGCGTTTGGCGAGCGATTCATTCGCCGCTTCGAGCATGCGGACAACCTTCAGCCCAGCACAGCCATCATTGAACGGCTTTGCGCCGCTCTGTATACACTCAACAAAATAAGTCAACTCCAGCTTCAGCGCTTCCACCTGCTCCACTTGCGGAGCCCACATATCGCCCGAACGGTAACTCACCAGCAGGTTGTACACGCCTTCCTGGCTCTTTACGTCGACGCCCTTGTCGTAAATCTTCAGCTTCTCATCGGCCTCGAGATCGTTCCAGACGAGCATCTTCTTCTCGCCGCCAATCAGCGTCGTCCGAACTTTCACCGGCGAGATCCAGTTCACGTTGACGTGCGCAATCATCTTGTTCGGATAGTAAGCGGTAATAAAAGCGATGTCCTCGTGACTGTTGAGGTGGGACTGCCCTGTCGCCGAGATCGCTTCCGCATCTTTGTGCAAGAGATGATTCATGATCGAGAGATCATGCGGAGCCAGGTCCCAGATCACGTTGCAATCGTGCTGAAACAGCCCAAGATTCACGCGTGTCGAATCGTAGTAATAAAGCTTGCCGAGCGCGCCCTCCGCAAGCAGCTTCTTGATTCTGCGGACCGCGCCCGTAAATAGGAACGTGTGGTCCACCATGATCTGGAGATTTTTCTGTTCCGCGAGGTTGATCAACTCCTCGGCCTGCGACGCCTTACTGGTAAACGGCTTCTCCACAAACACGTGCTTGCCATTCTCCAATGCCGCCTTGGTCAGTTCGTAATGCGTCCATACCGGAGTGATCACCGCAATCGCGTCCACCTCCGGTGACTCGATCAGTTCCTGCGCATCGCTATGGACGGCAATCCCAGGATTCGCCGCCTGTATGCGCTTGCGCGCTGCCGGCGTCTGATCGCAGATTCCGACCACCTGGCAGCCTTCGAGCGCGCGCAGATTGCGCACAATATTCGGCCCCCAATAACCGTAGCCGATCACTCCAAACCTAATCATAAGATTCCACCTTCACGAGAAATGCTTCGAACCGGGAAGAAGTAAAAGACAGTTGATCTTTCGCGACGAGCAACCGGGAGGAGGAATTGAAAGATGAAGGAACAGTGCTGCATCTAGCAGGCGCCGTTTCCAGCAATGACCGCTCGCGGCGTCTGCACCAGAATTTTCAGGTCGAGCCACGGAGAACTATGGCGCGCATAACGCAGGTCGAGTCGCACCATGTCGTCAAATCCCACGCGACTCCGCCCTTGAACCTGCCACAATCCCGTAATCCCAGGCTTCGCTTCCAGCAGGCGCCGCCGATGCCAGGTCGCATAAGCTTCGACCTCATACGGAACCGGAGGCCGCGGCCCGACCAGCGACATATCCCCGCGCAGCACATTAACGAATTGCGGCAATTCATCCAGGCTCGATCGCCGCAGGAAATTTCCCACCGAAGTAATCCGCGGATCGTTCGTGAGTTTAAAAATACCTTCGCCCGCGTCATTGGTCTGCTTCGCCGCCTGCCCGGCAATCAACTGCCGCACATATTCCTTGTGCTGGCTGGCATCGTTATCCACATACATCGAGCGGAATTTCAGGAAGGTAAACGCCGTCCCATGCTCCCCAATGCGCTTCTGCCGGAAAAGAATCGGCCCTCGCGAAGTCAGCTTCACCGCCGCCGCAATCACAAAAAACACCGGCGACAGAAGAATCAGCAACACCAGGCTTCCCAGGATATCCATGCCCCGCTTCAGCGTCCGGCCCAGCCGGTTCGCTCCATCGCGTTTGTGCAGGTCGGGATAAAGCGTCGGGTTGCTCTGCCGTTCCGGATTCGTGGCGTCCCACTCCTCCGGGAACAAATGGAACGAAAACTTGATTTGGCTGAACTGTTCCGTCGTCAGCCGCCCGCGCAGCACATCGCTGATGCGCCCGAGCAGTGTGCTGAGAATGAGATTGTTCTCCAGCGTAATCTCCGTAAACATCACGCCCACCGCGGCATTCGTCTCATACCACCCCATCACATCGGTCTCGCGCGTGGCCGATTGCAGCGCGGCAAGAATGTCGAGCAGAATCCGGCCGTTCTTGGCCGTCGCCTGCCTCTGTCCCGTATCCATCAGCAACAATACAAACGGACGCTGCGTCCGCTCGCTGCGCTTTCTCTCCAGCGAAATCATTCGCCGGAAGACCTCTTCACCAAGCACTTCCTTCGACACGACTTCCTTCGAGCCTAACCAGTCCTGGGGTTGCGATTTGCCATCGGCAGATCGCGTTTTCGTCGTTGTAGGCGTCACGGATGCATCTCCTCGCGCGCCACGGACAGCCAAAGCCGCCGCAGCATCACTGACAGAATTTGGGATTAGGGAAGGGAGATTGAGTCTAGAGGTGAGCTAAAACTAGGGTTTCAATTCTCGGCGACTGAAGGCTCGTCATCACTCGCCGTCGAGCCGTACCGTGCATAGTAATACTTCTGTTCGTTGGTGCTGCAACTGTTGACCACCACCCCCAGCATCGTGGCTGGATCGATCACTTCGAGAGCTCGCTCCAACTGCTTCTTCTCGCACACACCCTCGCGCGTCACCAGCAGCACGCCGTCAGCAAGCTTCATCCAGAGCGGCGTATCCGCAAGCGGACGAACTGGCGGCGTATCAATAATCATCCAGTCGAAGGACGCATCAAGTTGTTCCAGCAACTGCTGTAATCGTCCCGACTGCATTACTTCCAATGGATTCTCCGGGGTCATGCCGGCGGGCAGAAACCAGAGACCTGAATTCTCAAGCTTGTATACAACTTCCGACAGTTGGCGCTCTCCCCGCAGAACTTCGCTCAGCCCCGGCAGATTTCGATGAAAGCCGAAGCGGCTCGCCAGTTCCGGCCTTCTCAAGTCGCCGTCGATCAGCACCGTGCTGAGCACTTTGCTGCGCGCCTGATTGAGCGCCAAATTGGCGGCGATCAAACTCTTCCCTTCCTCCGGAATGCTGCTGGTAATCACAATGCGTTTCAGCTTGCGCTTTTCGCGCAGGTGCCGCAGCTTCAATCCCAGCACGCGAAATTTTTCCGCCGCCATGCCCCCTTGATCGGTCAAACAGACAAGTCGGGCTTCCGACGCAAGTGCGGGCAACAACACCTTGGCCGCCGCAAACGCTCCCCGCGTCGGAACCTCGGTTCTCGGAGCCGGCAGCGTCAATTCCGCGAGTGGCAGTTCGGCAGGCGGCAACTCAGAATGAGAGAGCTTGCGATCGATTTCCTGTTCAACTTTTTGCAGCAATTCCGCGACCGAATCGGCCTCTTTCGGCAGTGTTCCGCCCGATCGCTCCGCTTCCGCGCGCTGCAACGCTTCAAAGATATAGCTCATAGGAAAGAAAAACTCGTCCTACTGCAACCGCCCCTTCGTCTCCGTCTGATGCATACGGTCACGCACTTCGAGCAACGTCTTTACCGCCTGCAGCAACTCGTTCTGCTGCTCTTCTTCTTTCGATCGGCGACCCGCGGCACTGTTCTTCACGTCGGCCACCACAACTCCAACCCGCAAGTCCTGCGCCACGCCATCGATAATCTCCGAAGTAATCGTTGGTGCGTGTTTGGCATAGCCGGCCAGCAGCGCATTCTCGCAAATAGTGTTGATGATCCGCGGAATTCCCCGCGAGTGCGTATATACCGCCTCGATCGCCGGCCCGGAAAAAATCTGGACTGCCCCGTTCGCTCCCGCAATCTGCAGCCGCCGCCGCATGTATTCGCGTGTTTCTATCGCGTTAAGCGGATCAAGATGACAGCGCAGCGCGATCCGCTGCTTCAGTTGCCGTAGCTCATGCGAATCGAGCTTCTGATCGAGTTCCGGTTGCCCCGCCAACACGATCTGCAGCAACTTCTGTTGCGAGGTTTCGAGGTTGGTCAAAAGCCGTATCTCTTCCAAAACTTCCGACGACAGATGATGCGCCTCGTCCACCACCAGGATCGTCGTCAATCCCTTCTGATGCCGCTGCAGCAAAAATGCATTCAGCACATGGATCAGCTCATCTTTCGCTTTGCCCGTAACTTGCAAACCAAAATCGAGCGCGATATAGCGCATGAATTCCACTGGCGAAAGCGTTGGGTTAAAAACCAGCGCGAAGGCCACATCGCGCCGCTGCAACAGCCCAAGGAGCGAGCGCAGGATCAGCGTCTTGCCCGTGCCCACTTCGCCGGTCAGAACCACGAATCCGCGGTGCGCCGTCACCCCGTAGTACAACGAAGCCAGCGCCTCATTGTGCCGTGTCGTCGGAAACAAAAACGACGGATCCGGCGTAATCTCAAACGGGGCTCGCTGCAGATTGTAGAAGCTCTTATACATTTGATTTCAGTGTCTGGTCCTAGTGTCGGATTCTAAGTGTCCACGAACCACGCACTAATAACTATTACCCGTACAGATACGTAACGGCCGATCCCAGCAAGATGAATCCTACAACCAGCAGCGCCGCCGCACTCGCAATCCAGAGCCCCCGCCGATGCGCCGACTCTTCGGAATCCGTTTCGATCGTCGGAATCTCCGCGATCACGTCGAACGGAACCAACTTCTTAATCTCGCGCTCGCTATAGATCTTGCCGCTCAGTTTTTCCTGCCCGAAAGCGAAACCACCACCAAGGACCAGTCCCACGGCTAATCCCGCCGCGCAAAACATCAGGCGGTTTGGCTTATAAGGTTTCCCCGGAAGATTTGGTGGGTCCAGCATGCGGAAATGCTCGCCCTGTTGCGTTTTCTCGAGGTCGGTCGACATTTCTGACTGGTTCTTCTTCGCCAGCAGCGCTTCATAATCAGTCTTCGACTGATCGTAGTCACGCGTGATGTCGGCGTACTGCTGTTCCATCACAGGCGCCATATTCAAACGTGCCTGATATTGATTGATCTTGCTCTGCTCGTCTTTGATCTCCGCTTCGCGGTTCGCAATTTCCTGCCGATTGGCTTTCAACTGACTTTGCAGCTCCAGAATCGGTGCGCTCTTCGGATCCAGTGACGCCACGGCAGCCGCCGGCTCCGGAGTGGCGTCTTTCGGCTGGCTGTTCATGTCGGCGATGATTCGTTCGCGCATCTTCTCTGTCTGCGCAATCTGCTCTTTAGTCTTGCGCACGTCGGGATGCTTGTCCGTGTAATGCGAGGTCAAATCCGCCAACCGCTCTTTAAGTTGATCCAGTTCTTTATCAATATCGGCCAAGCCGCTGGGACCGCCCGTTCCGCCCGACTTCGTACCACCCTCAATCGCGCGGTATTGATTGATCAGCGATTCCAGATAAGTGTTTTGCTGCTTGGCCCGATTCAGCGCATCCTGGTTCGCTTGTACCTGGCTCTGAAGTCCCGCCAATATCTGCAAATTACTTTGCGTCTGATTCGGCAGCTCGCCCAGATGCTGATCCTTGAACACACGCAACTTCGCCTCTTGTTCCGAAAGTTTGGTGCGCGCCTGGTCCAGCTGGTCTTGCAAGAACTTCGTCGTATTCTCCGAACGCTCCTGCCGCTGCTCGAGATTCTCCGTGATGAACAAATTGGCCAGTTCGCTGGTCGCGAGCTGCGCCGTCTTCGGGTTCCGGCTGGCGTAATAAATATTAAACGCGGAAAGCTTTTTGTCGTCGCCGTGCGACAGTTCGATTTCGATGTCCTTACGCATTTTTTCGACTAGATCGTCGGGGCTCGCATGCTTCCGTTCCTCGGCATATAAGCCGAGATTGTCGATGATGCGAAGCAGCCGCGTGCGGCTCAGGATTTGCTGCGTGATGCTGTCCAGCTGATGTTGAATATCGATGTCTATATTCGAAACCACGTATTTCTCGGGCACCGAAGGCTGCTCCACCAGAATCAGCGTCCCCGACCGGTAGGTCGACGGAATCACCCAGCTCGCGCTCCAGACCAGCAGCCAGCCGCAGAAAAACGGCAACAGAAATTGCCATCTCCGCCGGCGGACCATGCCCTTGATCTCGCTAAATTCGATTGGCGTGCCTGATTGTTCGAGTTCTTCGTCCATGTTTAAACTCTGTCTTATAACTCTAACGACCTATGTTCCTAAACTTAATATTATCGCCCGAGCGGTCTCGAGAACTGATAGGACAGCGAAACGAATTCCCGATTCGTGTCCGGGTTCGTCGATAGAACAGCCACACCGCCGTAACTCTGATGAAGTCGCGTGTAGCCGGCCTGCACACTGAAATGTTCACCGAACTGTTTCTGCAGCGAAACCGTTCCTGAAATTGTGTGCCCGCTGCTAGCTCCGCCAAAAAGCGGTGACCCCAGAAGGTTGTTCTGCGCATAGGAGGCCGCGAGCGATCCGCTCAAGCTGCGCACCATCTGCTGTTGCATCGACACGCTCGCACTGTCTAAATGCACCGCTCCGAATAACCCGCCGCCGCCAGAAATAATGTGCCTGTAGCTCACCGCCACGCTATTCCGCTGCCCCTGCCAGCTCAGGCTACCCCCCGCAGCCGGAGTCCAGGCCCGCGCCGCCGGCAATTGAATATTTAAAGGCGGTAGCGGCGGCTGAACCGTATCCGAGTGTTGCGGACCGCCAAAGAAAGAAACTGAGAAAGTTGTCGAGGCGTACAGTGTGTAAAAGAAAAACACCGCATGCGTCTGCGTCTCGTTCAATCCTTCCGTCGGATTCGACACCAATCTCTGATATTGATAATTCACCCCGACGTAATGCATCTTCGAAATGCGCAGCGAAGAGAAAGCCGACGCACCCTGCGTACTCGAATCCGACAGTCCAGGAACCTGCGCCGGATTGGGATAGTGCAGATTCGTGAACGTTCCATTCCCTCCCACCATTCCGTTCGCCGCAAATTGATAGGTGACGCCCACATTCCCAGTGTTAGTAAGCACTTCGGCGATGGGCGCAACCACCGAAAGATTGGGTCCCTGCGCTCCGCCTGAAACGCCCCCGCCCGATGCCAAATCCGGCTGATTAAACACGCTCGAACTCTTCTGGAAGCTGTCTCCCCCGCTGAACGTCACGTGCGGACTCATCCGGTAATGCTCATCGATGGCAACACTTTGGTCCGCCGCATCCAGCCCGCTCGTCTTCTGATAAAAAGTAAATCCGGGGCTGTAACTGAGAACTGAATGCAGCGTCGAAGTCGTCTCGTCAAGTGCGATCGTCGGCCAGAGAGAGTAACTCGCCTCACTGATCGATCCGCTGCTTGTTTGCGTCGCATTGTCGCTGTAGGCAGTACTGAAAGTCAGACCATAGCGTAAGTAATTGGATCGCGCTTCAGAAGCCGGTGCGGTCGGGTAACTCTGTCCACTCACTGTAGGCGGCGTAAGCATGGGTGCATTATCAGTGACCGGGCTTGCCGGGGCATTGTTGTTCGTATCCACTTGGGACCACGCCGGTATCGCCATCAGCAAAGCAAAACTCAAGCAAACTCGTGTCAGCATAAACTGCCCTTAAGGCACGACGATCGTGTCGCGCGGCTGAAGCTTGATATTCTGAGCGGGATTCTGGCCCTTCACCACTTCCTTGTAGTTGAAAGCAATCCGCGATTGCGAGCCGTCCGCATTCTGTCGAAGAACATAGATCGATTTTTTCTTGGCGAAATCCCGGAAGCCCCCTGCCAGCGCGATCGCGTCCAGCACGGTCGCCGAGTTGGTAAGCGGAAACGACCCCGGCTTCGTTACCATCCCCAGAATGTTGAACTTCTGACTGTTAATCTGCTGCACCATCACGGTGACTTCGGGCTCGGAAATGTAGGCCTGCAGCTTGCTCGCGATCTCGCGTTCCAGTCCCAACGGGGTCCGCCCGGCTGCCTGAATCTCTCCCGCCAGCGGCAGCGAGATTTTCCCGTCCGACCGCACCGGAATCGACCGTGACACATCCGGCTCTTTCCACACATTGATAGCCAGCACGTCATCGTTGCCGATGATAAAACTGTCGTCGTGTGGCTTCGTGGATCCCTCTGTGGAAACAGCAGGTGTCGCCGGCGAAGTTTCCACAGGTTTCGAATCGTCCGCCGGTTTGGATGGCGCAGTTTGCGCCACGAGCCGGCCCATCATCAGCAAGCAGGCGAGCAAGCAGGCGGCTAACCTTGCTCGCAAACCGGAGTTCGTGAAAATGATCGTCATAACGTTTCCTGAGTGAGTTAAAGCGGAGGCGCCACGGCCCTGATCTACCCTTCCTATCTCCCTAGAGTTCCGTCGCTTCTAAGGCCATGACCATTCCCGTTTCCATTGGAGCCATGTTCCTCTGAAAAACCGGGAGTCGTCGAGGGTCGCAAATGGTATTGATCGATTTTGTAGAGCAACGTTCGATAACTCACTTTAATCATGCGAGCCGCTGCTTTGCGATTCCATCCGGTTTTCTGCAGAGCCGCCACAATAGCATTCCGCTCCGCCTCGATTCGTACGCCCTGCACCAGCGATTTCAACGACTCGGGCGCCTGCTCCAGCGGGTCGCCGCTGATCCCAGTCGCGGGAGCGATCAATCTTGGCAACGAAGAACCAGCCTCCGCCACTCCGCCCGGGACAGGTTCCTGGCCCAGTGCCGATTCATGGTCCGGCATCACCAGGTAGCGCTTCACGAATCTCTCCAGCTCGCTCAGATTTCCCGGCCACGAATAACGCTGGCACGCTTCCAGTACCGACGGCGAAAAATCACGTGCCGGCAGCCCATAGTGTTTCGTCAACTGCTGCATGAAGTAGTGTAAGAAAAGGGGTATGGCTTCCTTCCGCTGGCGCAGCGGTGGAACATGCAGCGTGAATGCGCTGAGGTGGTAGTACAGATCTTCACGAAGCTTTTTCCCGGCCACAGCATGCTCGATGTTAGCGCTGGTCGCGGCCAGTATTCTCACATCGACGTCAATCGCTTTTTCTCCATTCAGTCTAACCAGCTGCTTGTTCTGCAGAACCTGCAGTAGCGTATGCTGCGCGTCCAGTGGCATCTCCACGATCTCGTCCAGCAGCAGCGTCCCTTTATCGCACAGTTCCAACTTGCCGACCCGGGTTCGCGCGCATCCCGCCTCCAGGTCCTTTTCACATCCAAACAGTTCCTCCTCCAAAAGACGCCCGGGCAAGGCCGCGCAATTCACCTTCAGGAGCTTCGATCCGGCGCGAACCGACAGACCATGAATCAGTTGTGCTGCTGCACTCTTTCCGCTGCCGCTCTCTCCTACGATCAGCACCGGAACCTGCGCTTGGGCTAACAGTTCCGCTTGCACCCGCAACTTCCGCATCACCGGGCTGGCAGCGATAAAAAATGCTCCGTCTCCCATCGGTTCGACATCTTCACTGCGAATATCGCCCAGCACATTCGGGGAACCCGCATCGAGATTACGCCGGATTAGAAATTCAAGTTGATGCTCCTCAAACGGTCGCACTAGCATCGCTTGCGCCCCCAGCCGCATGCCTTCTTGCTTGCGCTCCACGTCATCCGTGGGCGCGATCAGAATAATCGGAAGATGCGGACGCACTTTGCGCAACCAGCGCAGCATGTGTAGCCCATCCCCCTCCCCGTCCGATAAATCCAGTAGAACCAGGTTCGGTCCCGCTCCGTTTTGCAGTCGCTCCAGCGCTTCCCACCCGCTGGCAGCCGTCTCCAGGTGCCAGCAGTTGGATTCGCCGATCGTCCGCAGCGGCCGGAGCACAGCCGGTTCCCGGCTTACGACGAGCAGATGCACCGATGCAATCGCGTTGGTCGCCACGGAGTTGGTTGTTCTTTCTGTTGAAATTGATTTGCTGCGGAAAAAGCTGAAAAGCTAGGCGGCTTCGATCTCGTATCCTTCAACTCGAACCGAAAGAGACCGCTGGATGGCGTCTACGGACACTACGACTGAGCGTTTTCCATCCTTCGAAACCAGAATGCCTTCGACTCCGGCCAAAGCACCGCTGCGGATGCGTATGCGCTGGCCGATCTTCAGGAAGGGATAGGACTCCCAGTTCACTCGGCCTTCCACAATGGTTCGGACAGCCTCGATCTCGGCATCCGGAATCGGCGTGCCCTGTCGCGAAACTCCAACAAAGTCGAAGACACTGTCGGTGCGAAGAACCTTCAGGCGATCCTCATTGGTCGCCATGATCTTCACGAACACATAACAACCAAACAACGGCACTTCAACCGATTTCTTGCGGTCGCTCCAGCGCCGCACCTCGGTAATCAGCGGCAAAAAAGTAGTCAGACCCTTTTCGCGGAATCGCTGCAACACAACTCTTTCATGCCTGGCGCGAGTCTGCACCGCATACCAGCTCTCGCTCAATTCGCCAAGTACCGGCGCTGCGCCCGTGCTCTCCCAGACCTGACTGACCGCTGCCATAGCTTCGCCCTCTGAGTCACATAGACAAAGTGACCCCAAAAAAATGAAATGGGTATGCAAGAAAGGCTAAAACACGTGACTTCGGGGGATAGACAAACGTGTAGTGCGGGGGAGAAATTACTACTAATTTAGTAGACTATATCTACAACCTGGGGCCGCGTAACGGCTTCGTTGCCGGGAATCGGAGCGAACATGGCTCCAACACTAATTTTCGTTCACGTTCAATGTTCACAATTTATCTGCGGATGCAGTTCGTTGCAAGGGGTACGCAAACCCGGAGACGCGGTTCTCGCTCGCACGTAGGTGTATACACCCCTGTTCGGAATAACGTCCTAGAGATGTTCTTCTCTCATCGCTGCCTCACCATCGGTCAAGCCGTGCTACACGGATCGAACCGAGCTTGACAATATAAGTGATTACAAACCATCAACTTGCGCCGGTCCAACTCTCACCCAGCCGCGGCTCATCTGGCACAAAGGTCTGTGGCACAACGGTGGAATGCAATTGTGCATCCCGTTGCATAGGTTGCAAACGATTGCAGATAATGCCATCAAGGGATGGACACTCGCTTGTCATATGCTCACCTTCTTGGTAACATCGTTTTGCCGCGGTGCGTGACCCCTGATTGAGGGCAGCCTGCCTCGGAACTACTCCTCCCCCGACGACAAAACCACACTAAGCCTGCGCGTGCCTTCGATCCGGTGCAACTCAGCCGTCGAAGCGGCTCGCAAGTTTAGTCGGTGTTGGACATTCTGCCGCTGCTTTGGGAATCGAACCGGGACCGCAATCCTTGGGAGGACGAATGCACGAGCATGGCCAGCCCGCTCATCTCATCCGTGTACTCGTCGCCGACAGTTCCCCTTTTCATACGCAATTGCTAGCTGGAGCTCTAAAGCGGGATCATGATTTTCAGGTCCACACCGCAGACCTAAGCACACCCAGCCTGGCGGCAGTGTCGACTCGCCAGCCCATCGATGTATTCGTCCTCAGTGCCTCCGCAGAAGGCGACTCCCAACGGGGATTGAGAATCCTGCAAGATCTTCGCGAAGCCAACCCGCAGGCGCGCGCAGTGATGCTGCTTGATTCATCCAAACCTGAGTCCATTCTCGAGGCCTTTCGCGCCGGAGCGAGAGGAGTTTTCTACATTCAAGAATCCTCTGACGTGCTCTGTTTGTGCATCCATCGCGTTCACGAAGGAAAAGCATGGGTAAGCCACGATCAGCTCACGCTGGTGCTGGAGGCACTGGCCGCAACGCCGAAGATTCGCGCCGTCAATGGAAAGGGCATGGATCTCCTTTCCAAGCGCGAGGCTGAGGTCGTTCGCTGTCTGGCCGAAGGCCTCACCAACCGCGAGATTGCTCAGCGTATGGTCCTGAGTCAGCACACCATTAAGAATTACTTGTTTCGAATTTTCGACAAACTTGGCGTTTCCAATCGAATCGAGCTTTTGTTTATGACGCTCAGTCAGCGCTCGGCAGTTCCTTTAGTTGCCCCAGCTCTGCGCCTCGATCCCGCTGTTGGTTACGACGACGAGGCTTTGAGCTCGTGTCAAAAGGCGGCCGAAGAAGGGGCGGTCCCAGCTCAATTGGCCCTGGCGCGCATTTTCTCCAAGGGACGCGCAAGTGACCGAGATCTTATCCAGGCATACCTGTGGTTTTCTGTTGCCATGGACCAGGTTAATCACCACCGGAATAGCTTGAAGAAATCGATGAATCCCGCCCAACTAGCCGAAGCGGAACGCCGATTGCATGAATGGCTAGACAAATCGCAGCCGACCGAGCCGGCCAGTCCCCCTGAGACGTCGGTTGAATATCAGCTCGCCCCAGAGAGCTCCGATTCCTCTTTCGGAGGCTTGGCGAACAACGGCCGGCACGAACCGGCCGGAAGCGCAAACAAAGAGAAATTAGCTCCCGCCTAAAATCAAAAGCTGCGCCTATTACCGGCGCAGCTTCGGTTTTCAATTTCAAACTGCTTCAGGCTCGCACAGCACCAGCGCCGCCGCGGGACCGTATCCACATCGCCCCGAAACAGAAGATCCCTGCCAGAAGAAGATACATAAGAGCGGAACCACCTTCCGGCACAAACTGGAAGAATTCCTGCCCTCCGCAATTACCCGACTGGCAGTTCTGCGGCGTCCATACCACGAACTCCGACAACAGACTCTGTGAGCCGTGCTGGCTGGCCCAACTGATCCAGCTACAAATCGTCGCCCAATCGTTGGCGTAGTTCCCGTCATTGGCCTTCAGCCAATTTTGCACCTGCGTCGGGCTGAAAACAGCCCAAATCGCATACTGCATCAATGACGTGGTCGTAGCACTCTGATTATTGAAGAGGATCGCGTACGACAGCGCCGCGACTTCCTCATATCCCTGCAACGCCCCCGATTGAGAACCAAACAATGTTTGGCTTAATGTCGAACTGGAAACCGAGATTGGTTTAGCAGTCCAGGTACTTCCAATATTAATGTCATCATTGAAATCGTCGCAGATCATCCCATAAGTTGGTCCATTTTGGCCAACTTGGATGTCGTAGGGCCCGATATAAATGCCAGCGTAATTGTTCCCGTTTACCCCGGTCAGTTCCAGTGTCTGTTGCCCGACCACGTAGGGCGCGGAGCACAGCAGCGCGATCCCGACCACCACCCACCATTTCCCGTTTGCCATAACCTAGTCTGTCCTCACTCGTTCTCTTGCGATTAGGGGAGGATCCATCCCGCCTCTTAGCGCCTCCGCCAACGGTACCAAGGGCACTCTAACTCTAGCGCGCCCGCCAATTCTGTCAAGACTGATAATTTTTGCAAGCGTTGCAACCGCTTGCAACCACCACTAAGGTGGTACGCCCCCAATAGTTTGCGCCTCTTCCGTTCAGTCTTCCCCTGAGAAAAAGTCATACCCGTCAGCACCCTACGTTAAAATGTGCCCACAGAAGATTTCATCATGACCATTTCTCTCCGCCTCACACTGATTCTGATCCTTATGGCCACGCTCCTTTCCAGTTGCTCCTTTGATCCCAGCGTACGCAAGCAGAAATACTTCGAAAGCGGCCAACAATATTTCCAGGCAGGAAAGTATCCCGAGGCGGCGATCGAATTCACCAACGCCGTGAAGATCGATCCGAACTACGCTGAAGCCCACTATCAATTGGCGCAGGCCTACCTCAAGCTACAGAAGCAGCAACTTGCTTATCAGGAACTCACTCGCACCGTCGAACTGCAACCGGAGAACTACCAGGCTCGCGTTGCCCTGGTCAACATCCTGATCCTCGGCCACGACCTTCAGCAAGCGCAGGAACAAACTAATCTGCTCCTGCAGAAGCGGCCGAACGATCCCGACGTTCATTCCGCGGTTTCCGGTCTCCTCCTCGCGCAAAACAACCTCTCCGGCGCCATCGAGGAGTTACAGAAAGCCGTCGCGCTCGATCCCAACCGCTCCCAGCTCCGTCTGGAACTTGGACTCTTGGAGATGCGAAATAACCAGATCGACGACGCCGAAACAAATTTCAAAAAAGTAATCGAACTCGATCCCAGGGAAACAAAAGCAAAGTTGTTACTCGGCACTTTCTACCAGGCGCGCAGCCGATTCGCCGAGGCAGAGCAGCAATTCCGCCATGCCATGATTCTCGATCCCACCAATCCCGAGCCGCGTGCCGCGCTCGCCCGCCTCTACGTGGCCGAGGGAAAGCCAGCCGATGCCGAAGCAATTCTTCAGCAAGCCAAGCGTGATTTCCCCGACAACCCCGCCGGCTATCGTCTGCTCGGGGACTTCTTCTTCACCAGCGGCGAAACCGACAAAGCCGCCGCTGAATACGCTTCCATCTACCAGCAGCATCCACAAGATCTGCAGTTAAAGAAAAACTACATCCAAATCCTCATCCAGACCAAACACTTCGACGAAGCCCACAAACTTACCGACGAAATTCTGAAGGCCAATCCCAATGACGATGACGCTCTGATTTACCAAAGCCAGATGCAAATCACGCAGGGAGACATAAACAGCGCTACTCAGACCCTGCAAACCGTAGTCAAGAACGCCCCCGCGAACAGCGAAGCGCACTACGTCTTAGGCGTCGCCTACGATAAATCGGGCAATCTACAGCTCGCCCAAAGCGAATGGCGCGAAGCGTTGCGCTTGCGTCCTGATCTCCTCGACGCACAACGTGCCCTCGCCAGCGTCGCTATGCGGCAGGGCGATATGTCAACTCTACAAGAGGCCGCGACCCAGATCATCAGTCTGCAACCCCAATCTCCCGATGGTTACGCGTTGCGCGCCCTTTCTTTCATCAATCGCAAACAGTACGCCGAAGCCGAGATCGATATCCGCAAAGCGATCGACATCGCCCCGCAGAGTGCATTCGGCTACGCCGAACTGGGAAATCTAAAGTTCACTCAGAAACAATATGGCGATGCCGCCAAAGCTTATCAGGAGGCCCTTCAGCGAAACCCGAATTCGACAGACGCCCTTCGCGGCCTGATGAATACGTACGTAGCTGAGAATCATCCCGACACAGCCATCGCCGCCGCCAACACCCAAATCGCCAAATCGCCCGCCAACAGCGGCTTCTACGACCTTCTCGGCACGGCGTTATTTTTCAGCAAAAAAGATCTCGCTGGAGCCGAGGCAGCCTTCGAAAAATCCGCGGCCCTCGATAGGCACAACTCCGACGCCGTCCTCAAACTCTGCCAGGTCCAAGCCGCACGGGGAGAAACAGATCATGCTCTCGGCACCGCGCAACAAGCGCTCACGAACAACCCGCGCGAGCCCGCCCTCTATCTCCTGATGGGAAGGTTGTATGAATCAAAGTCCGATTGGAAAAAAGCCGAGGACGCCTATCAGACTGCATTGTCCATCAATCCCCAGGACCCAGCGGCATCCAGCAACCTCGCAAAAATAATGGTGCAAACCGGCGGTAATCTCGATGTCGCAATGTCGCTTGCGCAGACGGCGCGAAAAGGCCAGCCCGACTCACCCGCCGTCGCCGATACATTGGCATGGATCTTTTACCAGAAAGCCGCCTACCAATCGGCCATCGGCCTGCTTCAGGAAGCGCTTAAACTCCAGGAAAAGAATAAGGCGCCTGATAACCCCGACATCCACTATCACCTCGGAATGGCCTACACCAAGAGCGGTCAAGCCGTTCTCGCACGCCAGCAGTTCGAGCGAGTTCTAAAGCTCGCCCCCAATTCCCCTAACGCTGCCGATGCAAAGAATCAACTCGCGCAACTGAAATCATGAAGCGTCCTACAGCTGCAACAAATTCCTGTGCAGCTTAGCGTACCCCTGCCCCACCGCCCAAACATCCAGGGGCACCGCCGCCATCTCATCCACAATAGGTTCCGCCCGCCCCATCTTCGTCATGTCCACCGTCTTGATATACAACCGGCAACTATCGCAGGCTTCCACCCGCACGTGCTTCAATTCTTCGGCCGTATACACCGGAAGCTTGGCATGATTCTCCTCCCCGCATCCCGGACACACAATCCGTCGAAATTCCCATTCCGCCAAACAAAATGAACAGATCAGCGACCGCTGCCCCCCATCTCCCAGCGGCCGCAACACTCCCAGCCCAGGCTTCCGTTTGCAAAACGGACATATAAAAGACGTCGGCCCGGTCCACTTCATGTCGAACCGTGCGCGAAGAATCACCGCATACGGCTGGAGAAACGCACGCGCCAGAAAATCGTTCGGCCCAGGCGGTAGCGCACCCGCCGCGCCCTCATTCCAAAACAGTCTTAACAATTCAAGATGGGCTTCTTTGGGACCTTCTCGCAATTCGCGCGCATTCCGACGCAGCGGCTCGGGACCGCTCTCTTCGACCATCGGCAGGAAATATTGGAATCTTTCAGCCAGTGCCACCGGAAAAGGACGCTCAAACGGCGTTGAGTCTAATGTGGAGCCATCGGCCATCGGCTTCGACCGGTCGAACGGGCCGTTCCAGTCCTGATAGAGCATTTCCTGGAAGCGCGCAATCTCCACATAAAAGCTCAGAATCTCCGCCGCAAAGCTATATTGAGCGCCCAATTCGCGCGCCCGAGCAATCTTCCACTGCCACTCATTATTAAGACCCATCGATTGACCTATTCCGATAGCATGGAATGTACATTCATGAAGACTACATCGGAAATTTCCGATTCGCTCTTGCGTCGCGCCGAGGCACTGGCAATGACCCGCAGAATTTCGCTCGGCGAACTAGTTTCGGAAGCGCTCACCGAAAAAGTACGCGTCCGCAGCGACAACCACAAGAAGGCATGGATGAAGACGTTCGGCCAACTCCGCCACCTGCACAACGAGACGACGAGAATTAAACCGGCTTATCCAGCAAGAATTCGACTGCATCGACTGATCGACCCTTTACTCCCCTCTCCCGATTGACGCCCCCGCCCCAACAGGTCTATAGTTCTTCGCATTAGCGAGTAGAAATTGGACGCTGCCGTGGGCGTCCGCAAAAGTTCACCTCCGTAACTTTCTGGAAAGCGCAGTACCGGGGGCAACATAAATGGAGTTATCTCGCAGGAATTTTCTCAAAGGCACCGTGCTTGGCGGAACCGCATTCTCCGCCCTCGGCTTTGATCTCACTCCCGTCTACGCCCAGACTTCCTCTCTCAAAATTGCCCGAGCCAGCGAAACCCGCACTACTTGTCCTTATTGTGCGGTCGGTTGTGGCGCAATCGTCTATACAATCGGCGACAAGGCCAAGAACGCGATCCCACAAGTCCTGCACGTCGAGGGCGATCCTGACCATCCTGTCAATCGCGGCACCCTTTGCCCCAAAGGTTCCTCGCTCGAGCAGGATATTCTCAACGACCGACGCCTGCTCAAACCGCAAGTGCGCCGTCCCGGAGGCACCGACTGGGAAGACATCACCTGGGAGCAGGCCTATGCCGAAATCGCGCAGAAGGTAAAGAAGACGCGCGACGACACTTTCGTCGAAACTGACGCGAACGGCAAAACCGTCAATCGCTGCGAAGGCATCGCCTTCACCGGCGGCTGCACCGACACCAACGAATTTAATTATCTCGCCGTCAAAAGTATGCGCAGCCTGGGGGTCTGCTACCTGGAAAACCAGGCCCGCGTTTGACACGGCCCAACGGTCTCCAGTTTGGGGCCCACCTTCGGACGCGGCGCAATGACCAACGGTTGGATCGACATCAAGAACACCGACATGCTGTTGATCATGGGCGGCAATCCCGCCGAGAACCATCCCTGCGGCTTCAAGTGGGCCGTCGAAGCCAAAGTCCATCGCAACGCAAAGACCATCGTCGTCGATCCGCGCCTCACCCGCACCGCGGCGAACGCCGACCTGTACGTACAAATTCGTGCCGGCTCCGACATCGCCTTTCTCGGCGGCGTCATCAACTACGCCATTGCCAACGGCCGCATCGCGAAAGATTATCTTGCCAACTACACCAACGCCGCCTTCATTATCAAAGATGGATTTACTCTCCCAGAAGACGGTCTTTTCTCCGGATTCGATCCCGAGAAAAAGATCTACGACAAGAAGACCTGGAATTATGAAGAAGGCGGAGACCTGGCCGGCAGGCCAGTCGCCGCTTCGCCCGCGGAAAAACCGGCTCCCCCACTCGCACCGGGCGCCACCCCACCCGCCCCAGTTCTTCCGCCGAACACTGCCTACGATCTCTCGTTGCAGCATCCCCGTTGCGTCTTCCAGTTGCTGAAGAAACAATACGAGCGCTACACGCCCGAGATGGTCGAGCGTATCACCGGCATTCCCCAGGACCAATTCCTCAAAGCTGCCGAGCTATTCACCTCTGTGCGCAAAGACGGCGACATGAAAAAAGTCGCCACCGTTATCTACGCGGTCGGATGGACCCAGCACAGCTTCGGCACCCAAATCATCCGCACCGCTGCCGTCCTCCAACTTCTCCTCGGCAACATCGGACGCGCCGGCGGCGGAGTCAACGCCCTCCGCGGCCACTCCAACATTCAGGGCGCCACCGACATGGCCGGAATCTTCGACAATCTTCCCGGCTATCTCAAGGTGCCGACTCCCAACGATGTAGACCTAGCCACATATATCAAGCGCGTCACGCCAACCGAGTCCAAGCCCGATCCGTGGCAATCCTTTAATTACTATTCCAACACTTCAAAATTCGCTGTCTCTCTCCTGAAAGCGTTTTACGGACCCGCGGCCACCAAAGAAAACGACTTTGCCTTCAACTATCTTCCCAAGATCGACCGCAACTATTCCTGGGTGAATATCTGGAACGATATGTACGAGGGCAAGGTCAAAGGTCTCTTCGCCTTCGGCATGAACGGCGTCATGATCGGCCCCGATTCCAACAAAAATATCGACGCCCTGAAAAAGGCTGACTGGCTGGTGGTTTGCGAAATCTATCCCGACGAGACCAGCGAATTCTGGCGCGCCCCCGGCACCACCGCCGATGACCAGAAAAAGATCAACACCACCGTCTACCGCTTGCCGGGCGCAGGCTTTGCGGAAAAAGATGGCACCTTCGTCAACTCCGCGCGCTGGCTGATTTGGAAGAACGCCGCCGTACCGCCCCCCGGGCAATGCAGGCTCGACCAGGAAATCCTCGCCACCATCTATCTGAAAGTTCGCGAGCTCTACAAGAAGGACGGCGGCAAGTTCCCCGATCCCGTTCTCAACGCGTCGTTCGCCTACACCACGCCTTACAGCCCATCGCTTGCCGAAGTCGCGAAAGAACTCAATGGCAAAGCGCTCGCTGACCTCACCGACCCGAAAACAAATACAACCATCAAGGCCGGCCAGCAACTCCCAGGCTTTGCCTGGCTCAAAGACGATGGCACTACCTCCTGCGGAAACTGGATCTACTCCGGATCGTGGACCGAAGCCGGCGCCATGATGCAGCGCCGCGGCACCGACGACCCGTCCGGCCTCGGTATTTACCCGAATTGGGGATGGTCGTGGCCGGCGAACCGCCGCGTCCTCTACAACCGCGCCTCTTGCGACATCGACGGCAAGCCTTGGGATCCTTCCCGTCGCCAGGTCTGGTGGGATGAAGCCAAGCAAAGCTGGGTCGGCGTCGACGTCCCCGACTTTAAGCCCGATTCCCCACCCAAAGATCACATGGGCCCCTTCATCATGAACCCCGAGGGCATCGGACGTTTATTCGTGCCGCTAGGCGGAATGCAGGACGGCCCATTCCCCGAGTTCTACGAGCCCATCGAAAGCCCGCTAGCGAATCTGCTCCATCCGAAGCAGTCCAACAATCCGGTCGTGAGGAAATATAAAACCGACATGGATAAGTACGCGCCCGTAGGCGGCGACTACAACGTCATCTGCACCACCTACCGCCTGACCGAGCACTATCACTACTGGACAAAAAATAATCCCATGAACGTCCAGCTCGTGCCCGAACCCTTCGTCGAAGTCCCCGCCGAACTAGCCGACCGCATGGGCATCCGCGGCGGCGAAAAAGTAAAAGTCTCTAGCATTCGCGCCACTTACATCGCGAAAGCCATGGTCACACGCCGCATCAAGCCCATGAACATCGACGGCAAAGAAACATTCCAGATCGGAATCCCCATTCACTGGGGTTTCCGCGGCATCGCAGAAGACGAAGGCAAAACGGCGAAAACGCTGGCCAACCAGCTGACGCCCACGGTGATCGATCCAAACGCATACACGCCCGAATTCAAAGGTTTCTTAGTAAAGATCGAGAAAGTTTAGCAGTCTGATTGAGTGGTTTTTGGAAGCACACCGCTTCAGTGGTTTTTGAAAGGGCACGGCTTCAGCCGTGCCGATTGAGCTAATAACGATCCGGGCTTTAGCCCCTGAGGGATAGCCCAGATCAATAACGTTTCTAGAGGGCGCTAACGTTTCTAGAGGGCGCTAACGTTTCTAGAGGGCGCTAACGTTTCTAGAGGGCGCTGAGGAAGAAGATGGCAGACCGCAAGACTCTACAAGCCGTAATGATCTCGGGCCACTCCAATCCCTCGCCCGGCTTCGGCATGCAGCGCGACCTCGAAGTCTGCAAGCTGGTCGACACCACCACCTGCATCGGATGCAAGGCCTGCGAAGTCGCCTGCGTCGAGTGGAACGACATGCCCTTCACTCCGACCACCTTCGACAACACTTACCAGACCATGCCCGAAACCAGCTACCACTTCTGGAACCTCATCAAATTCAATGAGCACCAGAATCCCGACGGCACCATCCAGTGGCTCATGCGCAAGGATCAGTGCATGCACTGCGCCGATCCCGGCTGCCTCCACGCCTGTCCCGCCGAAGGCGCCATCGTCAAATACGCCAACGGCATCGTCGACTTCAATCAGGAAAACTGCATCGGCTGCGAATTCTGCGTCTCCGGATGTCCCTTCAACATCCCGCGCTTCAACCCCGCAACCAAGCGCGTCTACAAATGCACCCTCTGCTCCGATCGCGTAGGTGAAGGCCTTGAGCCCGCCTGCATCAAAGCCTGCCCCACCGGCTGTCTGAAATTCGGCAGCAAAGACGACATGAAGTTCATCGCTGAAGAGCGCGCCAAACAACTCCGCGACAATTTTGGCTGGCAAAACGCCGGCGTCTACGATCCCCAATCCGTCGGCGGAACCCACGTCATTTACGTTCTCCACGACGCCACCGATCCCGAGCGCTACGGCAACCTCCCGAAGAATCCGACGATTCCGTGGAGCTACACCTGGTGGAAGTGGCTCTTCAAGCCCGTTATCGGAACCTTTGCTCTGCTCGGCGGACTCGGCATCCTCTTTCACCACGTGACCAACGGCCCGCGCCTGCCGCAACCCGAGCCACCCAAAAAGGACGGAACAAATGCTTAGCCTGTGTGTGCTCAGCCTGTGTGGCGCGGGCGCCCTCGCCCGCGAAAACTCGGCGCTTCCGCGTGACTGTCGACGGGAAGGAGCACTAAGTGTCCACTAACGCCATCGACCGTTTCGACGACAAAGCCCGCTCCACCCTCGAGCACGCCGGCCGCACCACCATCTATCGCGGAGAAATCCTCCGCCACTCCGTCTACGACCGCGTCCTCCACTGGACCATAGCCCTCTTCTTCTTCCTAGCTCTCTTCACCGGCTTCGGCATTTATCTTCCCTGGCTCTTCCGCTGGTTCACGCCCATCTTCGGCGGCGGACAACTCAGCCGCATCCTCCACCCCTACTTCGGCGTCGCCTTCGTCGTCTTTTTCTCCCTGCAAGTCCTCAACTGGCTCCAACTCATGCTCTGGGCCCCAGGCGACACGCGCTGGATGCGCAACATAAAAGCCGTCGCCAGCGGCGAAGAAAAAATGGACCCGCCCGATACCGGGTTCTTCAACGCCGGGCAGAAGGCTATGTTCTGGGAGATCATCTTCGGCTGCATCGTGTACATCATCACCGGCACCATCCTCTGGGCAGGCGCGCCCACCTTCGGCAGAATTGCCGTGGCCGTCAGCTACGTTCTCCACGACATCTCCGCTGTCATCATGCTAGGCGGTATCTTCATCCACATCTACCAAAGCACCTTTGGCGAGCCCGGCACCTTTCAGGCAATGATTCGCGGCGCCGTCAGCGAAGCCTGGGCCTGGACCTTCCATCCCGCCTGGTACAAACAGGTCACCGGACGCGACCCCGTCCAAGCCTGCGAAGAAGCCCGCCGCCAAATGAACGCCGGCAATAAGCCGTAGAGTGACTCACACCACGAAATGAGGGTGCCCCATTTTTGCGCGTTCTGTGCGCAAAAGTGGGAGCCCAGACCGGCCCGCACAATGAGCCCTTGCCTCTGGGTGCTACCTGAGACATCGGCTCGCGGCATCCCTACCCTGCCTGCGAAGAAGCCCGCCGCCAAATGAACGCTGGCACTAAGCCGTAGAGTGACTCAGACCACAAAACGAGGGTGCCCCATTTTTGCGCGTTCTGTGCGCAAAAGTGGGAGCCCAGACCGGCCGCACAATGAGCCCTTGCCTCTGGGTGCTACCTGAGATATCGGCTCACGGCATCCCTACCCTTTCACCCGAGCCGCCGAAGTCTCCGTCCGGCTGCGGCTAAACGCAAATTGCAACTTCCACTCGCGCGCGCCCGCTCCACCCGACGCCGGAGAAAACTTCCACTGTCGCGCCGCTTCGATCGCCAAGCGCGAAAAATATCTGCTAGTCCCACCTGATTCAATCTTCGCCGAAGTCACATTGCCAGCCGCATCCACCTCAACCCGCATGCGAATTTTTATCGTGCCCCGAATCGTCCGCCGTGCGCTCGGTGAAACCTCCGGCATCACGCGTCGCACCACCCCGGTGTCGTTGCTGTCCGCAACCGCCCGCCCCCCCTGCGATTCCGGCTGCGCCGCTGACGGCTCTGCTTGAGGGGCTGCAGCCGGAGCACTCTCCACAGGCGTTCTACCAGCAGTGCCCGGTGTCTTCGCCCGCGTCATCAGAAACAAAATCGCAACGACAACTACCGCGAGTAAGAGCACATAAGGCCACATCGCAGATTTGCTCGGCTGGGGTCGATATTCATCCTCAAGATTCTCCCGCTCCGGCACAGCGGCCCTGGCAGCTGCCTTCGCTACCCTCGACGTCGGCTCGGTTCCCAACCGATCGCGAATCTCCACGATCGTCCAACGTTCCCCCGCACCAAGCTGCAAGCAGCGCCCCGCAATCTCGCGAAACGGCTCAGGAATATCGCGCGGGATCTCCGGTGCGCCCGCCCCCGACCGATCCCAGGCCGGGATTCGCTGCGTCAGCACCTCCACCAGCGTCGTCCCCAGCCGCCAAACATCGCCTGCTCCAGAATCCGCTCCCGTTGCCGCTTCCGGAGGATCGTAAACTTCAGGCGGCCTCTTTATTTCTCCCGGCGCGCCCACCGAGTCGCTCGACAACTTCACCCGATCGCCAATCGCCAGAATATTCGAAGGTCGTATCCGCCCATGCACCAACCCGCGTGCATGCACGTATTGCAATGCCTTCAGAACCGGCGGCAGCATCATGCCAACTTCTTCCGCCGTCAGCGCCCGCTCCGGCAAAATCTGCGCCAGATTCTCCTCCGCATATTCCTCCACCACATAAAGCAGCCCCATGCCATCGAGTTCAGCGCGTCCCGACGCAAAAATACGAATCAGATTCGGATCATCCAACTCCTGCGCCGCCCGCCATCGCGCAAGTTGCTTCTCCGCGTCCGCCTCCGCAGCAATCACCTTGATCGCCGCGCTCTCCCGCTCGCCCCCGCCGTTTTGCCTATCTGTCAGAAATACAGCGCTGTGATCGGAGCCGCCCAAAAAGCGCTGCAGCACAAATATCCCATCCACGGTGCGCCCCTCCCACCGTTTCCATTCGTCATTCATATTCGAACTCTCGATAGCCCGCCATTGTATGTCGCCGTGCGCCTCCTCCGTCATAAACAATCGACGCAGAAGTTCATACTGCACTTCATGGTGCTCACGAATTCGGCCTCCGTAAAAATCCGGACGCCAACACATCCAGCCCTTTACAATATCTCAATGGCCTCCATCCCCGCAGCAATCCACGGCCAGCGCTACCTCAGCCTCGCTACCTTCCGAAAAAGTGGCGTGCCCGTATACACGCCCGTCTGGTTCGCCGAAGACGCCGACAAACTCTACCTGATGACCAACAGCAAACTGGGCAAGTGCAAGCGCATCCGCAACAACCCTCAAGTCAAGATTGCTCCCTGCACCATCCGTGGAAAAATCACCGGCCCCGAATTCCCAGCAACCGCCCGCATTCTGCCACCAGAAGACCTAGCCCATGTCCGCCAACTGATCAAACAAAAATACTGGCTAGCCCGCCTCCCCTTTCTCTGGCGCAACACCGACACCAGCATAGAAATCACCCCCATCCCCGCATAGGATTTGCCTGGGTAACGTCGCCCTCGAGTCCTGCGATAAACCCCAAAATGAGGGTGCCCCATTTTTGCGCGTTTTGTGCGCAAAAGTGGGAGCCACACCGCCCGCACAATGAGCCTTTGCCTTTGAGTGACACCGCACTTGAAGCGCTGCGATAAGAGTTTTAGCTTAATTGCGCCATCAGGCGCTGAGGTCACACTCTCTGTCTCGGGGCTGGCTCGGCTTTCAAATGGCTTATCGTGAGGTTCTCCTCTGCGAACCCCTGTGGCCTCTGTGGTTACCGCTCTCGCAAAGAGAACCTGTATCGTCGGATAATTTTACAACCCGCACCCGCGCCAAATGACGAGCACATCATTTACGCTCCCTCCTCTACCCTGTTACCATCGAAGGTTGTTTTGAACTTCTGCATATTCTTTTAAGCAATAAAAAATCCCTTCGGAGGCTGCATGGCCGTAAAAGTTGGCATTAATGGTTTCGGACGCATCGGGCGCAATGTTCTTCGCACCGCTCTCACCGATAAGAACCTCGACTTCGTCGCCGTCAACGATCTCACCGACCCCAAAACTCTCGCTCACCTGCTGAAATACGATTCCATCCTCGGCAACCTTCCCAACACCATCACCGCCGGAGCCGACAGCATTTCCATCGACGGCAAAGTCATCAGAGTTTTTAAAGAAAAAGATCCCGCCGCCCTGCCCTGGGATTCGGTAGGCGCCCAAGTAGTCATCGAATCCACTGGCCGCTTCACCGACGCCACCGACGCCAAAAAGCATCTTCGCGGCTCGGTGAAAAAAGTAATCATCTCCGCTCCCGCAAAAAACGAAGACCTCACGGTCGTCCTCGGCGTGAACAATGAAAAATACGATCCCGCCAAGCACCACATCGTCTCGAACGCCTCCTGCACCACCAATTGCCTCGCCCCCGTCGCCAAAGTCGTCAACGACAACTTCAAAATCGTCAGCGGCACCATGACCACGATCCACTCCTACACCAACGATCAGGTCATCCTCGACTTCCCCCATAAAGATCTACGCCGAGCCCGCGCCGCCGCCATCAACATGATCCCGACCACCACCGGCGCCGCTAAAGCTCTCAAACTCGTCCTCCCCGAACTCGGCGGAAAACTCGACGGCTTTTCGATGCGCGTCCCTACGCCCAACGTTTCCGTCGTCGACCTCGTAGTCTGGGTAGAAAAAAAGACCACCAAAGAAGAGGTCAACGCCGCCCTGAAAAAAGCCTCCGAATCCGGCCCGCTAAAAGGCTATCTGGGCTTCGAAGAGAACGAGTTAGTCTCCTCCGATTTCAAAGGCGACTCCCGCTCTTCCATAGTCGACGCGCCCATGACCCTGGTGGTCGGCGGCAATTGCGTCAAAGTCATCTCCTGGTACGACAACGAGTGGGGATACTCCAGCCGTGTCCGCGACCTGATCAACCTGATGTCATCCAAAGGCCTGTAGCTTTGTTTGTGTGGAGCGGACGCCCTCGTCCGCTAAGCGGAGCGAAGCTCCGCAAGGTTTAGAAGGGCGAACGACTAACGGCGAACGACTAACGACAAACGACCATCGACGGGGTTTCCATGTCCAAGCTTTCCATCCGCGACCTCCCACTCAACGATCACCGCATCCTCATGCGCGTCGACTTCAACGTCCCCCTCGACAACGGCCGCGTCATGGATGACACCCGCATTCGCGAAACTCTGCCCAGCATCGAGTACGCTCTCCGTCACGGAGCCCGCCTCATCCTCGCCTCTCACCTCGGCCGCCCCAAAGGCAAGCCCAATCCCCTGTTCAGCCTCAAGCCCGTAGCCGAGCGTCTCCGTATGTTGCTAGACAAAGAACTCTCCCGCGGAGAAAACGTAGGCTTCTGTCCCGAATGCGTAGGCCCCGAAGCCGAAGAGGTAGCCTTCAAACTGGAAAAAGGCCAAGCCCTGCTCCTCGAAAATCTCCGCTTCCACGCTGAAGAAGAAAAAAACGACGAACATTTTTCCAAGCAGCTTGCCAAACTAGCCGAGTACTACGTCGACGACGCCTTCGGAGCCGCCCACCGCGCCCACGCCTCCACCGTAGGCGTCACTAAATTTCTGCCCAAATCCGCCGCCGGCCTGCTTCTCGAAAAAGAGCTGCAATATCTAGGCCGCGTCCTCCAAGATCCCGAGCGCCCATTCCTGGCCATCCTGGGCGGCGCCAAAGTCAGTGACAAAATCGGAGTCATCCAAAATCTCCTGACCAAAGTCGACGTCTTAATCATCGGCGGAGGCATGGCCTACACTTTCCTGAAAGCGCAAGGCCACTCCATAGGCAAGAGCCTGGTCGAAGAGGACAAGCTCGACCTGGCCCGCGACCTTCTCCAGCAGGCGAAAACGCACAAAGTAAAATTCCTCCTCCCCACCGACCACGTAATCGCCGATCGAGTCGAGTCGAGCGCCATGACCAAAATCGTCGGCCCCGGCGAGCCCATTCCCGCCAACATGATGGCCCTCGACATCGGCCCCGAAACCATCGAAGCCTTCTCCGAAGAAGTAGCCCGCGCCCGCACCATCGTCTGGAACGGCCCCATGGGCGTCTTCGAGCTCCCGCCCTTCGCCAAAGGCACCAACAAAATCGCCCAAGCCGTAGCCGAAAATGCCGGCGCCATCACCATCGTAGGCGGAGGCGACTCCGTAGCCGCCGTAAAAGCCGCCGGAGTAGCCGACAAGATCACCCACATCTCCACCGGCGGCGGCGCTTCGCTAGAATTCCTGGAAGGAAAAAAGCTGCCGGGAGTAGAAGCTTTGACAGACAAGAAATGAAGTTTGCAAAGCTGTGGCCGAACTCTTGCGATAAAAGAACTTCGGTAGTTCATAATGACTATCAAAAGAAAACTCGATCGAAGCGAATACGAACGGTGGCCTAACTCGGCCTGGAATGCGTTTGTCGATTTGATCGCCATCGAGGACTACGAACACCTGACTCCTCTTCAAAGAGTAGCTTCACTTGCCTTCTGGTACGATTCCGAGGTTCAAAACGGCGGGCACCTTCAATACTTTGAGAATAGCGCTGGCCGCCGAGCGGAGCAGACGATTTCAGCTCTTGATCAATTAGGATTGCCTGCACAAAGGAGGATTCTCGCTGAGGCCGTCGATGCCCGATGTTCCATGTCCCGTTCTCGAATCAACACAGTCGAGGAGTATGTAGCGATTGCGGAGGCCGCCGAGTTTGCGCAGTTTGACCGTGCGTACTACGAATGCAAACCGACGATCCCAGAATGTTTAGAGAAGTTCCTCGAGGCTAACTTTGCAGAATTCATCGAACTGGCCTAAGAGAGCAACCGCAAACTATGATGCTGATGAAAAAAATCGATTTCGGCTTTCCTGTCACCTAATACGTAATACCTAACACCTTATCTTCGACCGAGGTCCTTCATAATGCGCAAAAAACTCCTAGCCGCCAACTGGAAAATGTACAAAACCCCCGACCAGGCCACCGCCTTCTTCCACGAATTCCTCCCTCTCGTCCAAAATCACGACCGCGACGACATCGCAGTCTGCCCTAACTACATCGCTCTCCAGTCCGGCGTCCACGCCACCAAAGGCTCGCGCGTCGCCATCGGAGCCCAAAATCTCCACTGGGAAAAAGAAGGCGCTTTCACCGGCGAAATCTGCACCAGCATGCTCGTCGCCATCGGCGTCACCCACGTCATCATCGGACACTCCGAACGCCGCCAATATTTCTGCGAGACCGACGACACCGTCAACCTCAAGCTAAAATCCGCCCTCACCGCCGGACTCACGCCCATCGTCTGCGTAGGAGAAGTCCTCGAAGAACGCGAAGCCAACCTGACCGACGACGTTCTCCGCCGCCAATGTCTCCGCGCCTTCAACAAGGTCTCCGCCAAAAAAGCCGCAAGCCTCGTAGTCGCCTACGAGCCCGTCTGGGCCATCGGCACCGGAAAAACCGCCACCCCCGAAATGGCCGCCGACGCCCACGCCATCATCCGCGCCGAAGCCGCCGACTCCTTTGGCCAGGAATTCGCCGACAACCTCCGCATCCTCTACGGCGGCTCCGTAAAACCAGAAAACGCCCAAGCCCTGATGTCCGAACAAGAAATCGACGGCGCCCTGGTAGGCGGAGCCTCCCTGGATCCCGAATCCTTCGCCGCCATCGTGAAGTATTAGGGTCGAGTACCAGGAAGCTGAGTAACAGGAGAGGATTCGCGCCGCGAACCCTGTCATGCTGAGCGAAGATTGAGCTTCGCGAATGCGAAGCACAACCGCAGTCGAAGCACCCCTACCCTCGCCACACACGCCGGGTCGCCTTCAGCCCTGTGCGCCACTCTCCGAAAACGAGGGTGCCCCATTCTTGCGCATTCTGTGCGCAAGAGTGGGAGTCCACACCGCCCGCACAACCTGCCCTCGCTTTTGGGTGGTACAGCGCTTCAGCGCTGCGTTGAGAGCTTTATTTGAGGCCAGCTTTAGTCGCTGAGGGAGAGCGCTGGCATAATAAGGTCGAGTTGATGAGATTGAGATGAAGATCGCAATACTGGGCGGCACTGGCCAAGTTGGGACCATCCTGGCGCGCGCGTTCCACAAGGACGGTCACGAAACCATTGTCTTTGGCCGCCGGCCGCCAAAACCCGCACCCTGGCGCACCGAGCAGTGGAATCCTGCGAACGTCGACATCTGGTCAAAGAAACTCGACGGCTGCGACGTGCTGATCAATCTTGCCGGACGATCCGTCAACTGCCGCTACACGCCAAAGAATCGGAAGGAAATCCTTGACTCCAGAGTCGAATCCGTCCGCGCCCTCGGACGCGCCATCTCGACCGCGAGCCGCCCGCCCACGCTCTGGCTTCAAGCAAGCACGGCAACAATCTATGCCCATACCCACGGTGCTCCTAACGATGAGGTGTCCGGTCTGATTGGAGGCACTGAACCGAATGTTCCCGACACATGGCGATTCAGCATCGAAGTTGCCACCGCATGGGAGAAGGCCTTCGACGAAATTCCGTCATCCCGAATGAGGAAGGTGAAGCTTCGATCGGCCATGACCATGAGTCCCGATCGTGGCGGGATCTTCGACACTCTCCTGGGTCTGGTGCGAAGAGGCCTCGGCGGAACATCTGGCGACGGGCGTCAGTACATCTCTTGGATCCACGAGACGGATTTTGTCCGCGCGATCTACTTCCTGATCGAACGCGACGACATTAATGATGTCATTAACCTGTCTTCACCGCACCCTTTGCCAAATCGAGAGTTCATGGCTGAACTGCGCCGGGCATGGGGAACCAGAATCGGTCTGCCATCTGCTGAATGGATGCTCGGTATCGGAGCCGTCTTTCTGCGAACCGAGACCGAGCTCATCCTGAAGAGCCGACGGGTCGTTCCCGGACGTCTGATCAGCGGCGGATTCTCATTCACATATCCCGGGTGGCCGGACGCAGCTCGCGAACTGTGCCAGCGTTGGAAGGCAATGCGTCAGCAAGGGCCGCGTTGAGCCATATGGAAATTCTAAGTAGCATAGAGTGTCCGGACCTTTACAATCGTCACCTATAACCACGCGAGGCCCTAAATGAAATTCGGAGTAATCATCTTCCCCGGCTCCAACTGCGACCACGATGCTTTCTGGACCGCCGAGCACGTAGCGAAACAGACAGCAACGTTCCTCTGGCACGAATCGCACGACCTCGAAAACTCCGATATCATCATCGTCCCCGGAGGCTTCGCCTACGGCGACTACCTCCGCACCGGAGCCATCGCCAAATTCTCGCCCGTCATGGAATCCGTCCGCAAATTCGCCGCCACAGGCGGCCTCGTCCTCGGCATCTGCAACGGCTTCCAAATCCTCTGCGAGTCCGGACTACTCCCCGGAGCCCTGATGCGCAACGTAGGCCTCAAATACGTCTGCAAGCCCGTGCACGTGCGGGTAGAAAACAACGAAACTCCCTTCACCAGCGCCTGCCGCCAAGGAGAAGTCCTCACCATCCCCATAGGCCACATGGAAGGCAACTATTTCTGCGACGATTCAACCCTGGCCGAATTGAAGCAAGACAATCGCATAGTCTTCCGCTACACCAACGAAAAAGGCGAGATCACACAAGAATCGAACCCCAACGGATCGCTAGAAAATATAGCCGGAATCTGCAGTTCCGGCCGCAACGTCCTGGGCATGATGCCCCACCCCGAACGCTCCGCCGAACCCGAACTAGGCGGCACCGACGGCTTCAAGATTTTTGAATCATTAGTGGGAGCAATGCAGGATAAGTAGAACAATCCTTGTGCAAGCGATTTGGCTCTGACATCCTCGCAAAAAATAAGGCGCGACTAAAGACCCGCGACTAAGACCAAAGAGCCACGCTGAGTCATTGTTTTCAAGTCAGCGTCGCACGATAGAGTACGATGCCAAATACTTCAAAACATTTAGAGCCACGTTGGCCCGCAATGCTCGCTCTCCTTGCCGTCGGCGGGTTGCGCCTTTCTCTTCCCGAATCCCTGTCAGCGGGCCCCGACTGGCTGCTCATCGTTATCGTCGGAGTGCTTCTGATTCCCACAACCTGGGCGCGCCAGCGCGGTAAAGATAGCCTCAATAAGGTTTTGGGCTATCTGCTGAGCTCCATCGTGACTGTCGACATGATCTGGTCGCTCGGACTGCTGGTCGCCGCTCTACCCGCGCATCGACAGTCTCCCAAGGATCTGTTGCGTTCCGCAGCCGCCCTATGGATTACAAACATTCTGGTCTTCGCCTCGTGGTACTGGCGACTGGATGCAGGTGGCCCGCGCGAGCGCGAATTGCGCGGCGTGCATACCGACGGAGCATTCCTTTTTCCCCAGATGACTCTCGATCAACAAGCCAAGCGCGAGATGGGAGAGCAATGCTGGAGTCCAGGTTTTGTGGACTATCTTTTTCTAGCCTTCAATACCAGCACCGCATTTTCCCCAACGGACTGTCCGGTCTTGTCAGGCTGGGCCAAAGTACTAATGATGATTCAATCGCTCATTTCCCTGACGACGGTAGCCCTATTGGCAGCTCGCGCAGTGAACATTCTTTAGCAACATGGGAACGCCTCAACCTACCGGGTGGCTCACCCTCTGGTCCTTTTCGTCATCCCAAAACGAGGGTGCCCCATTCTTGCGCGCTCTTTGCGCAAGAGTGGGAGCCCACAATGCCCGCACAACGCGCGCTTACATTCCTATCCTGGAAGTGGAGAAGATTGCCGCAATGTTGGGGAGTGTCGAGGAGCGTGAGTCGGAGGGCGGTCTAAGCGAACCCAGCTTGCTCGAGCCTTCTTAACAGGAGTGATACAAAGCTCAAGTGATCCAAGCACGTATCTGGGCCATCTACGACGCTGAATTCGTGGGCACGCGGGTTCCTGATGGCCTTAATGCCCCCGGCAAAAACGAACCGATAACCTTCCTGTTCGTCCTGCTCGCTTTGGGTTTTTAAAGGTGTCAATTGTATTTTCGGATTTTTGGAGTTAAACGCCTCCATCATCAGACTAAATCCAGAATCGGACAATCCTGAATACTTCTCAACCTTCTTGTCTAGGAATTTGAATGCGTGAGAGGTTGCTTCTGCGAAGTGCCCATCATCAAAGAGCTTCCTGACTTTAGGAGGTAGTTTGGGATGTATATTGCGCGTATCGAACGGGTGCTGGGTTTCGACAGACGCGGGTTCAATTTTTACAACGGTTCCGGGTAGAGCGAGCTTCGAGAGCGCACGAACCGTTGCCTCAAATCCTTTCAGCCTATTTGCCATTTGGGAACAGGTTCTCGCGAATGCTACGGAAAATTTTGTCGTATGTTTCCTGATCCGCTTGGGGTGGTAGATTCACCTCGACGCGCACGGTCAATCCGAAATCTCGAGGGGGCTGCGTGCTACCCAGCGCTTCCGGTATCGGTAGCGTCTGATGTTGTTCGCCGTTCTCCGGCTTCGGAGGTTTCACAACCTTCGTTTTTGGCGGCTTCGGCGACGCAGGACTCGCCGGCTCTCCGTGTCCGGAGAAACTGGCTAACACTTGAAATGTACTTGCCTGATTGCGACCAACGATCTCAGTCGTCTGATCCGTGCTACGAAAATACGACATCAATTTGTTATGGGGTAAAGACCAAGCGTCATCTCCGTGTAGCTCGAACAGACCGGAGTAAGCCTTCTTGACCATCGCCTCGAAGCCAACCTTGAAATCATCGTCTGACTTTGAAAACACCGACGCCGCTTCATCAGTCTTGTTACCAGAGGCATCAATTGCTCCGACAAACCGAAGGATATTGATGATGTAGCTTTCGTTCTTGGGAGCGATCGAGAGCTTCCTCAAAGTGTCCGCGTCCACGATTTTTGGAAACGACTTCCGCAGTTGGGCGATTGCCGCAGCAATGCCGCCCGGTCCGCCCGGCGTATATGGATGCCTGTCAGCCACGCTATCTAACCTCCGCTGGAAGACCCAAGGTTACACCTATGATATGGCGCAAAGCTAGGCTACCGATCACCGCCGGCCTAAAGGGTCACTACCAGCGACACCCTAACTCACAGATTACTCAGCCACCAAATCCCGCGACCCCGAGCGACCAAAGGGACCTCGGTGCCTGATGGAAGCTGCGAAGGTTCGCAAGACGCGGAAGGACGGCGCGACGCGGGAGAATACCTCCACAACATTGGGCGTGCTGTGAGATTTAACCAAGTCACGGGACGGTAACGGTGTAGAATTCTGACCCTGTGAAGATACTCATACCGAGCCGAGAGGTTTTTCTGGCGGGAGTGTCGTCGTATGACGGTAACAGTCGCGTATACCTTGACGCTCTCCGCGGCCTCCAAACAGGGTGGGGCGATCCGGCTAGAATGGCCGACGCAATTTGGCCAGTGTTGTGTAATTGGCACGCTGACTATTGTCGCTGGGGCTCGGGCGATCCGACGGCAATCGCTTCCGCTATTAAGCAGAAATTCGACCTGATAAATGCCTTCAGGAGCCGTGCGATTGACACTCTATGTAGGGCGGATGAGATTAAGATCAGGGAGTTGTTTTGGGAATTCCGAAAGGCGACGGGTCGAACCAATAGTAAGGGCTTTAGTGGTAGCTCGACAGGCGCTGCCAAAGTGATGCATCTGCTCGGTCCGCATTTCCTGCCCTTATGGGACGCCGACATCGCAAAGTTTTACCGTTGCGCGGACGATGCCTTTGGGTATGCAGAGTTTTGCCAGCTCATGAAGGGGTTCGCAGCGACAGCACTGACCTACTTCGATAAGCCTGATGACCGGTCGATCCTGAGACGGATCGACGAATACAACTGGGCCATTACCCGAAGAAAAAAGGTCCCCTGACAGAACCACCCTAAAGGTCATTGCCGCAACCCGGCTAGAGCACATATCACCTAGCGCCCGCCACTAATACGCCCAGCGCAACAGTGTCGCTCCACTCGTAAATCCCGCTCCCACCGACGCTAGCAGCACAAGGCTTCCCTTTTTCAACTTGCCTTCCTTCCGCGCCGTTTCCATGGCCAGCGGAATCGTCGCCGCCGTAGTATTTCCAAACTCCTCAATATTAATGATCACCGCCTCCGGCCGCATATTCAGCCGATCAGCCGTAGCAGTAATAATCCGCTTGTTAGCCTGATGCGGAATAAACGCGTCAATCTCGCTTCCCTGAATATTGTTGCGCTTGAGAATCTCTTCGCAGAGCACCGCCATCTTCCGCACCGCAAATTTAAACACCGCTCCCCCATCCTGATGCACATAATGCATTTTCTTATCAACCGTCTCATGCGTCGAAGGATTCAAACTACCTCCACCCGGCATATACAGCGAGCAAGCGCCCGACCCGTCCACCTCGTGCAAAAAATCAATCAGCCCTATTGAATCGTTTTCGGCCGGCTCCAGCAGCACTGCGCCCGCCCCGTCGCCAAAAATAACGCAAGTAGCGCGATCCGTATAGTCGATGATCGAAGACATCACGTCCGCCCCAATCACCATCACCTTCTTATGCGAGCCGGAAGCGACAAACTGCGCCCCCGTCTGCAACGCATAAACAAACGCCGAACAAGCCGCCGAAATATCAAACCCCCAAACATTCTTCGCCCCCAGCTTGTGTTGCACCAGACAAGCCGTAGAAGGAAAAAACATGTCAGGAGTAACCGTCCCCACAATGATCGCGTCCAAGTCCGAAGCCTCAATGCCGCGCTCCGCCAGCGCCCTCTTAGCCGCCTCGACCGCCAGATCGCTGGTAGCAACCCCTTTATCCACCAGATGCCGTTCGCGGATCCCGACCCGTTCCATGATCCACTGATCGTTAGTATCAACAAGTTTTTCGAGGTCGGCGTTAGTGAGAAGACGAGGCGGAACGTAAGTACCAAGAGCGCTGATCTTAACGCGCTGAAGTTGACTCAATGATTTCTCCTGGGAATAAGAAGTGGCGATGAATCGCGAAGCACCATTCTAGCAAGCCGCAGAACAGGAAAAGCAGGAAAGACAGAAACGGGAAAAGAAAAACTCAGGAAAGGCAGGAAAGGCGAGAGGCAGGAAAAGAAAGAAGCAGGAAAAGCGAAACACCGGCGTCATTCCAATTTGTTTATCACTTCCCGTTTTTATCTCTTCCCGTTTTTATCTCTTCCTGTCTCTTGCTTTTCCCGCCTTTTGCTTTTCCCGTCTTTTGCTTTTCCTGCTTCTTTCTTTTCCTGCCTCTCGCCTTTCCTGCCCTACGGCAATCGCCCCGCCCACTCGCCCAACAGCGGCAACTCAAAGCGCTCGCCCTGCCAAGCTTTCAGCGAAAGAACGATCCACAGAAACAACATGGCCAGCACCAAAAGAATTCCAGAGAGCAGCAACGCCATAGGCGCCGCGACATTCGAAACCGACAGCGCAATCGCTGTCACCACAAGGAACAATCCCCAGAGCAAAATACTTTGCCAGGCATGAAAGCGGACATAAGCGCGATGACGAAAAGCCGGCAACAACAAAATCACGACCGCCGCCAGCAACGGGATAGGCAATGGGAAATAGACAAACGCCGCCAGCGACCGGTCGTCCGAAGAGAGCGGCTTCATCGACCATCCGCATCCCGGACAGAATGCCGCCTGAGCCGGCATCTCCGTCTCGCACTGCGGACAGTTCACAGAAGCTTGTGGTGTCGCAGCGCCTGGCGGAAGATTCGTTGGACTAGACAATGCGACGCCCATTCGCTTTCTTACGGCATTCTTCGCAGACTCCATAAATCTGGAAGGTGTGTCGGGTGGTGACGTAACGATGCCTGCGTCCAATCTCCTGCTCGATCTCCCCCACCTTCTCCGCGAAGAACTCTACCGACGCTCCGCACTCCGTGCAGACCATGTGGTGATGACTCCGCCGGTTGTACTGGTGTTCGTAGCGCGCGATGCCGTCATGAAAGGCGACTTCGCTGGCCAGCCCGCATCCCGCGAGAAGCTTCAGCGTCCGGTAGACGGTAGTGAAACCTATGCGCGGATCGGTCTTCTTGACCAGCCGGTGGAGTTCGTCGATCGAGAGATGTTCGCGGGTTTCGAGGAACGTCCGCAGGATGGCGTTGCGCTGCCCGGTCTGCTTGAGGCCGACGCGCTTCAGGTGCCGGAGGAAGATGTCCTCGGCCTCGCGGATGTTCTCCTGCGAGATGGTCGGCTGATCGTCGATTCGTTTCTGCAGCATGTTGGCCGGCGCCCTGTAACGATACGGCGCACCAGGACTCCAAACATGATACTGGGGGAGCGCGGGTTCCGCCAACCCCGCCCTGCCGCCCGGCCGGAGGGATTTCCTGAAAAATGGTTCTATGTTCCACGTGGAACGTTATACAGTTAATATTGTATGTACAAATGTTCCACGTGGAACATTTGTGGTGGCAGTGCTGTACGTATATTAATGTACGAGGATTGGCTGCAAGTGAAGGCAGCGAGATGGGTTAGAGGCACTTTGGCTAATTGCACTGGCTGCGGGGGATGGCAAGCCAGCGATGCGACGATGCCTTCTTTTCAAATCCGAGAGGCGCGGTAGCGCGCCCGTTGTTTCATCCGACTTCCGGCCACCCCTTTCGCAAGAAGGCCGCGAAGGAAGGGGCACCCACTACAACAACCGTGCTGACGAAACGCTGGGTCACCCGCCAGCTTCTGTCAGTGTTTGTTCACCGTCTGTGTCAGCACCGGTGATGTGCTCCCCTTGTATGTCCCGTCTCCGCTGTAGACGGCGGTGATGGTGTGTGTACCCGCCACTAGATTTGACGTGGACAGACTCGCGGCGTCGCCGGAGAGCGACACTACGCCCAGAACTGTTCCCCCGGACCTGAATGTCACTGTCCCAGTTGCGCCAGCGGTTACTGTGGCCGTGAATGTCACTTCTTCTCCAACGACCGCCGGATTCAGGCTGGAGACTACCGAGGTGCTGCTCGGGTACTTATCGATAACCTGCTTCAGTGCTGGTGAGGTGTCGCCGCCGTTGTTAGCGTCCCCGACATACCTAGCCGTAATGGAATGTGTCCCCGATGCGCTGAACGAAGTGGTGATGCTCGCCTGCCCGTTCACCAGCGTCACTGCACCGAGCGAAACGGCGCCGGCCTTGAAGTCCACAACACCGGTCACCGCGCCCAGGTATTGGCTGGTGACCGTTGCCGTGTACGTAACGTTTTGACCTACGAATGCCGGATTGAGCGATGAGGCTACTGCTACGGCGGTGCTGGCCTTATTTACCTTCTGAAACAGCACTGCTGAAGTGCTTCCAAGAACGTTCGAGTCGCCGCTGTAGACAGCGGTAATGTGGCCCGTCCCGACGGGCAGGGTGTTTAAGGTGAGCGTTGCCTGGTTGCCGCTGACCGGGGAAGTTCCGAGCGCACCGGCATTCTCATAGAACGTTACTGTGCCAGTCGCGCTTCCGCCAAACTGCGGAGCCACGGAAGCCGTGAAAGTCACGGCCTGGTTGTAGACCGAAGGATCGCTGTTGGATGCAAGACCAAGCGTCGATTTGGCGGTCTGTACAGACTGCATCAGGGCCGTCGATGTGCTGGACTGGTGGTTGGTATCTCCGGCGTAGCTGGCAACGATCGAGTGACTGCCTGCTCCGAGCGTAGACGCACTGAGCGCGGCTTGTCCTGCGCTCAGCGGAATTGTGCCGAGAACGTTGGAGCCGTCGGCGGTGAACGTGACATTCCCCGTTGGCGTGCCTCCGCCGGTTGAGGTGACGGCCGCTGTGAAGGTTACGGATTGGCCATAGGTCGATGGATTCAGCGACGAGGCGACGGTAGTGGTCGTCGCGTTGTTGGTGAAGTTTGCGATAACCGTTTGCGGCGCACTCATGGTCACCGTGGTCGAAGCGCTGTTCGGGTTGGCCACGTTGCCAGTCCAACTGGAGAAGGTATCGCTCGCGTTCGCCGTGGCTGTCAGGTTTACGATCGTACCCGGAGCATAGTACGTGCCCGACGCTGGTGTAACGGAGCCGCCGTTGGACGGATTAGCCGCCGTCGTCAGCAGGTATTGCGTGGAAAACGAAGCGATGTAGGAGCCATTTGCTGCCGGGGCCGTAATCGTGTGAGTAACCGCCCCGCCATCGCTCCAGGAATTGAAGACGTATTGCGTTCCTGCGCTCCCCTGGGGAGTGGCGACTCCGAGGGTATGCACAGAGTTGGCGGGCCAGGTGAAGGTTTGGGGTGACACGTAGGTTATACCATCGACGGCGACGTTCAGTCCGGAAGGGACTGTGGTTACGGTAAAGCTGTAGCCAACGCCGTTGGGCAGCAGTTGCACGTTTTGTTTGTATGGCAAAGGCGGATTGACCGCCGTGTTCACGTAATTGTCGAGACTGAGATAGCCAGGCGCGTAGCCGTAAATGTAGTTGATGGTGAAGCCATTCAAAGCACCCTCTTGAAACCCCAGCGACGCATCCATGGAATATGTGCCACCGGAACCGGTCGTAGCGTAGACCCAGTAAACACTCTCGCTGGTATACACCCCAATGGTTGCACCCGAGATCGGCGCCTGCGTGTTGGAATCCGTAACCACGCCCTGGACAATCGTCCCCCCGTAGAGCAGCGTCGCGTTAATCGTTACCGGGGTGCCCTGGCTCAGATCGTAATTTGTGGAGTAGTTGAAATACCCCTTCGCGCCCGAAAACGAGATTCCGCCCGTCTCACCCCCCACCTGCGCTGCCGGTATGGAATAGGTTCCGTCGACAGCAGTCATCACAGCAGCGCCGCCCGCTTGAACGCTGACCCCTTGAATCGGTGTACCCGAAGTGCGGTCCGTGACCGTTCCCTGAATCGCGGTTCCAGTGCTGGATATCAACTGCACATTCTGTGTGTACGGCAAGGGCGGATTGACCGCCGTGTTCACGTAATTGTCGAGACTGAGATAGCCAGGCGCGTAGCCGTAAATGTAGTTGATGGTGAAGCCATTCAAAGCACCCTCTTGAAACCCCAGCGACGCATCCATGGAATATGTGCCACCGGAACCGGTCGTAGCGTAGACCCAGTAAACACTCTCGCTGGTATACACCCCAATGGTTGCACCCGAGATCGGCGCCTGCGTGTTGGAATCCGTAACCACGCCCTGGACAATCGTCCCCCCGTAGAGCAGCGTCGCGTTAATCGTTACCGGGGTGCCCTGGCTCA